>Ga0194130_10000147_pt1 | contig 137067 bp, 109 predicted proteins | sample TA2KigsurfametaG_FD_160084 | JGI IMG/M metagenome (GOLD analysis project Ga0194130, IMG submission 160084) | Freshwater microbial communities from Lake Tanganyika, Tanzania - TA2015050 Kigoma 12 surface | ecosystem: Environmental > Aquatic > Freshwater > Lake | place: Tanzania: Lake... | reverse complement strand
AAGTTCTTCATGGAAATCATTCCTTTGGCCGACATTTCCCAGATGGGATGAGCGAAAAAGCGTTCGAGGGGAAAGCCCGGCTACTCGACCTTTACAGGCAGAACATACTCCGCGAAGTAATTCGGCAAATCCAAGTCAACCTTTTTGCCGTCCTCTCGTTGGCGGTAGAGTTGCCAACGAATCTCACTCGTGCCGGCTTTGACCGCGCGATAACGGACCAAATACTTGCCGCAGGTGGTTTTCGTGCCGAACTTCTCATCCGGGTTGAAGAAGGCTCCAGCGGTAGGTTCACCAAAAGACGAGTCCGAGTAGCACACGTCAAAAGTTTCTCCGGGTTTCCCACTCAGGGGGAGCTTGGAGATTTCGCCTACGCGAACGACGCTTTCTGTGGTGATCTCCGGCAGGGCCTTATTGGGCCCGCGTGGGTTGAACCCTTCCTCTCCGGAGATCCTCGGCCTGGCGCCTGGATACCAACGGGCTCCCTCTTGATTGATGAAGGTATAGAGTTCGATGTCAAACTCCTGGCCAACCTTCACAGTTGCGGAAGTAGGCGGTACTTTCCCTTGGAATACACCATCGTTCACAGCGTAGATTTTGAAGAAAATGGCGTTCCTCCCCGACTTCACCCACCGGAATAGATTGGGGCTGGCGAGTTCGGCATCCTTCTTCTTTGGGTCGAAACCCAGATACAGATTCCGCTGCATCTCCGGAAAACTGGCCGCAGGCAGAACGTGACACGCATTACATGATTGGGCCGCCCCAACCTTCTGCGAGTTTTGTTTTTCCGCTTCAGACGCCGGGCAATAGGCATAACGGGAGGATGTCAGTTTACCGTAGCGGTTGGGGAAAGGACCAAATCGTGGCACGTTGGACTCGCCCCACGTCTTTGGCAGCAAAACCTGATCGATCACATGGATGACGCCATTGGAAGCCGCGATGTCCGCCTTCAGCAGGCCAGCCGGGCCGATGAGCACCCGCCCGTCGGCGAACTTCGCTGGGATCCTTGATCCCTGGAGCGTGGCTACCTCGCCCGCATCAAGGGCCTTGCCCAGCGTCACCTTGCCTAAAATGACGTGATCTTTGAGGATCTCCGCAAGCTTGTCCTTGTTTTCAGGTTTGAGCAATTCCTCCACCGTGCCCTTGGGCAGTTTGGCAAAGGCCTCATCGGACGGAGCGAATACGGTGAACGGCCCATCGCCTTTCAGCGTCTCCACGAGGCCGGCAGCTTTCAACGCCGCCACCAGCGTCTTGAAATTGCCGGCACCGACCGCAGTGTCCACGATGTCCTTCTTTTCATCAGCCGTTGCAACAGCCGAAGTTCCCAATGCGACTGCCAGCGACAATATCCAAGCTGCAAACGATTTCATGTTCATGATTCCTTTCCTGATGGGTTGAATACGCCATTTCGAAGCCCGTCGCGAGCGCATTCGGCTCACGGTCAACTTCTCACCTGTCGATCGCCTTAACTCAGTTCCGTGATGGTTCCCGTTCCGGAGCCGAACCTGTCGGTCTCCACGCCGAACTTCTGGAGCATGTTGACGAACAGCTTGGCCAGCGGGGTGTTGTTGGCGGCGTCTCCGGCGATGTGGCGGCCATGCCTGTGACCGCCGCCCGCGAGGAGGATGGGCAGGTTCGTCGTGCCGTGGCCGCTGGCGTCGCCGAGGTTGCTGCCAATGAGCACCTGCGTGGAGTCGAGAAGGCTCCCGTCTCCCTCCCGCGTGCCTCGCAGCGAAACGAGCAGGTCGCGGAACGCCGACATCTTCGACTTTTCGATGACCTTCAACTGCTGGATCTTGGCGGGGTTGCGGCCGTGGTGGGACAGGTTGTGGTGGCCATCCTCGATGCCTGGAATCGGGGGCTTCTCATCCATGCCGCGGATGAAGATCGTGACGATCCTGGTGGAATCGGATTGCAGGGCCAGCCTGGCGAGCTGGAAAAGAACCTTGGCACGTCCGATGCTGTTGCTGCGGTCAGCGAACGGACTCGGGAAATTCTCCGTGGGCGAAGGTTCGCCGGCCATCGGCTTGGACCGATTCACCCACGCTTCCTCGGAAACCAGTTGCTTCTCGAGTTCCCGCACGGCCTCGGTGTAATCGGCGATCTGCTGGCGATCAAGGGGGCTCACCGACCTGTTGAGGTCGGAAAGGCGTTCCCGCATGCGGTCGAGCATGCTCCGGCCCCTCCTGAGGCGCTCAAGTTCCTTCTGAACATCGCCCTGGCTGCCGGCGAGGAACATGCGGGCGTATATCTGCGAGGGAACGCTCATGGCGGGAATGCCGGCGCCCGTCGCCGTGTAGGACAGCGGGCTTGAATCCTGGGTGGAGAGCGTCATCAGGGGAAACCGGGTGGCGCCCGCCACATGCCGCGAGGCGAACACATCAAGCGAGACGGAGTTGCGGAATCCGGGCCGGGTGGGATGCTTCGCGCTCGTGAGGAAGCAGGCCTCCGAGGCGTGGTCGCCGCCGATGTCGGGATGGGAGATTCCGGAGAAAACGGTGTACTGGTCCCTTAGGTCTCCCAGCACCTGGAGATATTCACTCGGCTCGTATCCGGTTCCGGCCTTGGCGGGGAAAAAGGAAGGGCCATACAGTCCGAAGCTCGTGCAGATGGTGAGCATCCGCTTGGGAGGCGATTTCTCGGCGGCGGGCGCCAGCGATTCAAGCCAAGGCAGCGTGAGCATCGCCGTGCCGGCCCTGAGGATCTGCCGCCGTGTGGTCGCGGGTGTCATGTCGGATTCCTTGTGGGGTGAGGACAAGCCGGATGGAGTTCCTTTCCATTATGGATTGGCTTTCATCCCATGGATAGTGAGGATAACCCGCGAGCCGCGGTTGAATGGATGCGCGCGAGACCGTGGCGGGAAGCCGATGCGCGAAGCCGGGGGCGTGGCGGGATCAGGAGAAGGATAACTGGCCGGGCGGTATGTTGGAAAACAGGCCGGCGCCGGGCCTGCGCCAATCGAGGCGAATCAACGACCTGTTGGCCAGTCCGTAGTATTCGAGGCGGATGGGCAACTGCTGCCCGGCGGCCAGGCTGGCGGCCACGGAAGCCGCGGCCGTCGCACGGTTGTCCGCGCGGTCGATCCGCAACACCCCGCCAACCCACAGCCTGAATCCCGAATCGGCCGTCACGCGCAACTGGTACACGCCCGGCTCGATGGCCTGAACCATGCCGGTCCAGCGCGCCGCGAACGGGCCGGAGGGAACGCCTTCCACGGGAGCGACGCTTCCCCAGCGGAAATTCACGCCGGCATCCACCCGGCTGGCGTTGGCCGCGGGTTGGGTGGCGAGGTCGAAATACTGGGCGTTGAGGCCGGTGCCCTGCGCCTGGGGCAAGTCCGCCGTGGCGAAGCTTGCCAGGGGAACCACGGCGAATCCGCCCGCGCCCACGCGCCTCCAGTCGAGCCTCACCAGGGCCGCTCCCGTGTTGTCGAAGTAATCAACCCTCACCGGCACCCGCCTGCCACCGGCAAGGAAAAATGCCGCGCTCGTGTTGATCGTGGTCGAGTGCGTCGTCCAGTTGCCGACCCTCAAGGCGCCATTCACCCAGAGTCGCACGCCGTCGTCGCTGGCCGTGCGGAATTGATACATGCCGGACACGGGAACCATCAGGTAACCCGTCCACCTCGCGCCAAACCGGTCGGGGCCGACCCCGGGCGCTGGCGAGCCGCTTCCCCAATTGAAGTTCACCTGCCTGTCGATCCGGGACACCGTGGCGTTGCCCAGGTTGGCCATGTCGTAATAACGGCCCAGGAGGCCGGGGCCCGCCTGGAAATCGTTGTCAGCGATCGAGACGGTCGCCGCTTGGGCGGATGGATTCACGGCGTAGCCTTCACCGCCGCGCAACGACACCACAACCGTCTCGGCCGACTCGGCAAGCGAGTCATCGGTGGGAACGATGGGAATGGTCTTCACCGTTTCCCCCGGCGCGAACACCACCGTGGCGGGAAGCGTGGCGAAATCGTCCGGCCCCGCCGTGCCGGAAACCACCAGGGCCACGGTGGTTGCCTGGCTGGTCGAACCGGAACGGGTCAGCCTCAGGATGCCGGAGGTGGGCCCGTTCTCGCTGGCCGCGGCCGACACGACCTCGATTGAAACCAGCGGATCTTGGATCGTTCCGGCCATGGCATCGAGCAGGGCCTGATACTTGGGCGCCGCCGAAGGGTTCTGGTCGATGGAATCGAGCGCTCCGAAAGCCCCGAATGATGCCGGATAGAGGGCACCGGTCAGCGAGTATTGGAGGAACGAATCGAGGCCGGCATCCCGGCAACCGGAAAGGAGGCTGGAATACACCTCGCGCATGCGCGGATTCGACCCGGCCTCGAAAAAGGCGTCCTTGTAGGGCTGGTTCCGCCCGTCGAGATGCGGGCCGGCCTCGTACGCCACCAGGCCGATGGGCCTGCCCAGCCGCGCCGCCCAATCATCGGCCACCCGCTTGTGGTCGGACACCCATGCCGTTGCCGTGGGAATGGCCCCAAGCAGCGCGTCGATCACCTGTCCGGGCGTTGTCGACGCGCCCATCAGGGAGCGGGCCTGGTCGTCGAGATGGATGTACGCCGAGCAGGAAATGGCATCGAAACGGCCGTCCATGCGGCTGGCGATCTGGTCGGCAATCCAACTGTTGGCCTGCTGTCCGGCCACCACGCGCACCAGCCTGTCGGCCTGGCCGGCGAACACCTCGCTCCAAATGTCGAAGTCGCGCCTGGCCTCGCGGGCCACGAAGGCCCAGCGGTCTCCCTGGAGATACGAGTTCCCCGGCAGCGCCAACTGCTCCGTCACCCACTGGAATCCCTCGAACCCGTAGCCACCGTTCCAGGTCTCGTTCGACCATTCCACGAACACCTTCCGACCCGGCTCGAGTGTGTCGCGCACCAGCGTGGCGTATCGGCGCACGAAGTCGTCGTCGGCCATGTGGGGCATGTTGACCCAGGCGTTGGCGTCGATCTCATTGCACAATTCCACCATGTATTCCGGGGATACCCCGTTGCGGAATTCGCCGCTCTGCTGGGTGGCGTGGTCGTAAGGCCTGAGATCCGACCAGGAGACGATGTCGCTGGAATTCGTCTCGGCCCAGTCCATGAACCTGATGGTGTCGAACGGATCGAGCTTCTCGAGGAATTTGGGGTGGAACGGGGAACCGGAGGAACCCGGGGTCCACGACTGGCCGGCCGTTCCCGGCATCCAGACACGGATGTCGCGGACAGGGTCGGAAGCGCTCATCGATGTGATGGCGAGATGGATGCCGTTGTTGTCGGGAACCACTTGGAGGTTGGCGAATCGCGTCCCGTCCGGAAGGGTGCCGGTTTGGGTCGCCGTGGCGGCGAACCCGAACTCCAGGGTTCCCGTCCCTTTCCATTCGGCGCGATAGGCGCCCGCGGGATAGCGGGCGCCGATGTCGCGGAACAGCAGCGTGCCAAGCCTTTGCCGGATCACCTGCCCCTGCGCGTTGGTCCATTCGTTCAGGGTTGTCGGCCAACCCCGGGAATCGACATGGATGGCTCCTCCGCCCTCCCACGATTCCTGTCCGGTGGCGGTGTTGTAGGCGTGGCTGATCCAGGGCCTTGAGGTCTTGAAGGCGTCGGAGAAGGTCCAAGCGGAACTCCAGTCGACCACCGACTCGACATTCATGCCGATGGCCGGCATGCCGGTTGGCACAAGCCGGCATTCCAGCGCCTCAAGCGCGGGCCTGACGGGGCGATTGGGGTAAGCCGCCCCCGATTTCCGGGAAGCCATGGAAACAGGCTCTCCGCGCGGGGATGTGGGCCGGCGACCCTTCCGGCGGGGCGCCGCGGCCGGATGAAATAGAGGTCACGATTTCACCCCTGTCAAAAAAATCCGTTAAATTCGCATGGGCCCGACATCCACGGACACCGCCCCATGACTTCCGACAGCGCGGAACCCATCGGCATTGTCGGGCTGGGCCTTGTCGGCCGCGCGATGGCCTCCCGCCTGCTCTTGGCGGGGCACCGCGTGTTCGGCTACGACATCTCGCCGGGAGCCCGGGCCGAGGCCAAGGTCGTCGGCGTCGCCGTGCTCGAGGACGCCGCAGCGGTGGCCCGCGTGGCCAACACGATCTTTTTGAGCCTGATGACCTCCGATGACAGGCGCGCTCTCTGCTGGGGTCCGCAGGACTTCGCGGGAGCCCTGCCTGCCGGCGCGACCGTCCTCGACACGACGACGGCCGAACCCGAAGACATCGTGTCGGATGCCGCCCGCTTGGCCGCCCGCGGCGTTCGCCTGGTGGATGTTTGCCTATCCGGGTCAAGCGCGGTCATCGCCGGCGGACAGGCCTTGGCTTTGGTTGGAGCGTCGAAGTCGTCGGCAAGTTTCGAGTGGGCCGTGGCCCCGTTCACCAAGGCTCGCTACTTCTTCGGCCATCCCGGAGCGGGAAACCGGGCCAAGCTGGTGGTGAACCTGGTGTTCGGCCTCAACAGGCTTGTGCTCGCCGAGGCGCTCGGGTTGGCCAGGAAAGGCGGCTTCGACCTGCCGACCATCCTCGAGGTGTTGCGCGCGGGGGAAACCCACAGCGTGGTCATGGACACCAAGGGACCCGGGATGATCGCCGGAACCTACCAACCCGCCGTCGCCCGCCTGGGCCAGCATGCCAAGGATGTCCACCTGATCCGCGCCTTCGCGCGCGGCATCGGGGCGGCGACGCCGCTGAGCGACATCCACTCCCAAATCATCGACTCGCTGGTCGCCCGGGGGTGCGGCGACCTCGACAACGCGGCCATCTTCAAGGCCTTCGACGAACCGGAGGAAGCATGACGGGGAAGGTTCTCGTGGTCATCGGCGATGGTGCCGAGGTCATCGACACGATGGTGCCCTATTACCGGCTCAGCGAGGATTACCATGCCGTCCTCGCGGCGCCGGCCCGGCGCGCCTACCATCTCGTGCAGCACGAGCATGATCCAGGCTGGGACATCACGGTGGAAATGCCGGGCTACAAGCTCTCAAGCGACATCTCCTTCGCCGAGGTGAACCCGGACGACTACATCGGCCTGGTGTTGCCCGGCGGACGGGCGCCCGAGTTCCTGCGTTACGACAAGCACCTGCTGTCGATCGTCCGGCACTTTTTCGCCACGGGGAAGCCCGTCGCGTCCATCTGCCACGGAATCGAGATTCTCGCGACGGCGGGAGTGATCCGGGGCGTGGAAGTCACCACCATCCCCCGCTGCCGGTTCGACGCCGAGAGCGTCGGCGCCATCTATGTCGACGCGCCGCTCGTCATTTCTGGCAACCTGTATTGCTGCCGGTTCAAGCGGGAGTGCGCCCCCTGGATGAAGGCCTTCGCCGCAGCGCTGGCCACCCGATGCGGTGGAGAAACACCCGGGGACCGTTCCGGATGATGGCGCCACCCCTTTCGCCGCTCGCGCGAGGCGCCGTGCTCGTGGCGGCATGCCTGGGCCTGCTTTTTGACGGCATCGAACTCGGGTTGATGCCGATCGCCTCCCGCTCGGTTTCCAAAAGCCTCCTGGGCGACGGTTTCACGGAGGCCGCCGCCGGCGACTGGTTCGCGCGCTTCACCGCGGCGCTGATGCTGGGCGCGGCGGTTGGCGGCATCATCCTCGGCAACCTTGGCGACCGCGTCGGCCGCACCCGCGCGATGGGAATCAGCGTCCTGTTTTATTCGGTTTTCGCGGCGATGGGCACATGGGTACACACCCAGGAGGAAATGCTGGCCCTGAGGTTTCTCGTGGGCCTTGGCGTGGGAGGAATGTGGCCCAACGGAATGGCGCTCGTGGCCGAGTGTTGGCCCGCCGCGGCGCGGCCCCTTGTCTCAGGACTCATGAGCGCGGCGCTCAACGCGGGCATCCTGCTCCTCAGCCAATTGGCGAGGACCTGGCCGGTTTCCCCCGACTCATGGCGCTGGTTGTTCCTGCTCGCCGGCTTCCCGACCGCCCTGGGAGTGGTGGTGCTGGCTTTCCTGCCGGAATCGCCGACTTGGCTGGCCAACCGCCAAAAGGCGAAACTTCCACCTCCGCCTATCCGGGAACTCTTCAGGCCGGAACTGCTTCGAATCACCCTCGCGGCCATCCTGCTCGCCTCGATTCCCCTGGTGGGGGCCTGGTCGGCGAGCAAGTGGATGATCCCCTGGGCCGACCAGGTCGCGGGGTCCGCGAACGCCTCCTACAAGGCCGCGACGCAGGGATGGTGGGCCCTCGGGGCGACGATTGGAAGCTTCTGCGGGGCCCAACTGGCCACCATGCTGGGCCGACGGGCGAGTTATTTCCTCATCAGCCTCGGCACCACCGCCCTGACGCTCGCGATGTTCCTCCTCACCGCGCCCCTTGAGCCGGCGTTCCATCCGGTCGTGTTCGCGCAGGGGCTTGTGGCAACCTTGTTCTTCGGCTGGCTGGCCGTGTTCCTGCCGGAGATGTTTCCCACGCGCGTCAGGGCCACCGGCAGCGGCCTCGCCTACAACTCCGGACGGTTCATCACCTCCGCGGGCGTCCTGGCCGCGGGAGGATTGCTGTCGATCCTCGGCGGTGATTACGCGCGGGTGGGTGCCGCCTGCTCTCTGGTTTATTGCCTGGGCATCGTCGCGATCGCGCTGGCGCCAGATACGCGGCGCGATCTTGAAACCTGAATGAGGTTTTTCCGCCAAGCCGACCCGGAATTTCCCGAACGCCACCTTCCCCGCCGAAACTCCCCGACGGCGGGGGTCAGCAAGGAGGGGAGAATTTGGCGATCGCCTCGGCCAGCGACTGCAGGAACCTCGCCGCGGGAGCCCCGTCGACAACACGGTGGTCGAATGTCAGGCTCAGCGGAAGCGTCGGCCGGAAGTGGAATCCATTCGGTTCCGCGGGCACGGGATCCTTCACGATGGCCCCCAGGCCCAGGATCGCCGATTCGGGATGATTGATGACCGGATTGAAATGCCCGATCCCGAATGTTCCCAGGCTTGTCAGGGTGAACACCCCGCCTTTCATGTCGGCCGACTTGAGCCGGCCGGCGCGCGCCCGTTCCACCAGCGAGCGCGACTGTTCCGCCACGGCGCCCAGCGTGGCCCGGGCGGTATCCCGGATGACGGGAACAAGCAACCCCTCGGGCGTGTCCACGGCCAGGCCGATGTGGAAGCCGTCATCCGGGGGAAGCGCCATGCGGGTTTCAAGCCAGCGTGCGGCGAGGATCGGGTGCGCCTGGAGAAGTCGGCCCAGGAGGAACAGGATCATGTCGTTGAGGGTGGGGGCCTTGTCGCCGTCGGATTCCTTGAGCCGCGCCCGGGCATCAAGCAGTCCGGAGGCATCCGCGCGCGCCGTGAGCGTGACCGGCACGCCGCTCTGCCTGCTTGCGATCATGTTGCGGGCGATCAGCCTCCTGATGGCCGAGACGGGCACGATCCTCCCGCCGGGGATCTCCGCATCGTTTCCCGCCAGGGCGCAGACATCCCGTTCGCGGACCCGGCCTCCCTTTCCCGTTCCCGTCACGCCTTCGAGCGAAACACCGGCGTTCTTGGCCAGTCGGCGCGCCCGGGGAGTGATTGCCGCCGGCGCTTCCCCGGCCGGCCGTTCAGGCGCGGAACGGGAGATCGGTTGAAGGTCGTGCTGCCCGATCCTGCCACCGGGCCACGAAGGCTTGACCTTCGCCAGGTCGACGCCCATCTGCCTCGCCAAACGGCGCACGGAAGGAGGCGCGGCGGGCATCGTTGGAGCTTCTGCTGGTGAAGCAACGGGCATCATTGGAGTTCGCGCGGTGGAAACAGGAGGCGACGAGGGTGGCTCCGCAGGCGAATCCCACCGGGGCTCCTCACCCGCGGCGCACAGCATCCCGATCATCTTGCCCACCGGAACAACCTGCCCGGGCGCGGGCGCGTCAGGCGCCAAGTGAAGGATGCCCTCGCCGATCGACTCGATGTCCTGGGTCGCCTTCTCGCCTTCCAGGCAAAAGAGCGGCTGACCGGCGCGCACGGCTGAACCCGCCTGCGCCAGCCAGGCCGAAAAGGTTCCTTCCTCCATCGACCAGCCAAGGCGGGGTACGCGGATCTCAACCCCCATGGTCATTCCTCCAGGAGGCCGCGGATGGCCGCCACGACCTCCGGCAGGCCGGGCACCACCGCGGCTTCCAGCGACGGGCTGTAGGGGGTGGGCATGGCGGCGCCGGTCAGCCGATGCACCGGGGCATCGAGGTCATCAAAGCCGTCCCGGGCCACCAGCGCGGCAACCTCGGCGGCAAAGCCGCACGGGCCGGCGGGCTCATCCACCACGAGCAGCCGTCCGGTCTTGGCCACTGAGGCCAATATGGCGGCGGAATCCAGCGGCGCGACCGTCCTCGGGTCGATCACCTCGATGCTGGTTCCCTCCTTGGCCAATTGCTCCGCGGCGGCGAGGCAGAGGTGGTTCATCCGTCCCAGGGCCACCACGGTGGCGTCGGTGCCCTGCCGCGCCACGCGCGCCTTGCCGAACGGAATCTCGAGGTCGCCTTCCTCCACCGGCCCCTTGGCCTGCAGGATCTCGCGGTGCTCAAGGAACAGGACAGGGTTGTCGCAGCGCAGGGCGTGCTTGAAAAGTCCCTTGGCGTCGCGCGCGGTGGAGGGAACCGCGATCCAGAGACCGGGAACCTGGGCCAGCATGCCGTAATAGCTGCCGGAGTGGTGCGTGGCCGCGGAGTGCCCGATGCCGATGCACCCCCTGAGCAACACGGGCATCCTCAGCCTGCCGCATGACATGTACTGCATCTTGGCGATCTGGTTGACGATCTCGCCCCAGCCGTCGAGCACGAAGTCGGCGAACATGAAGTCGATCACCGGCCTGGCTCCCGCCATCGCCGCGCCGCAGGCCAGGCCGACGAAGCCGCGTTCGCAGATGGGGGTGTCGCAAAGCCGCTCGCCTCCGAAGCGGGAATGGAGTCCGGCGGTGGTGCGGAAATTCCCGCCCCGAACGCCGATCCCCTCTCCCATGACAAAAATCGAAGGATTCGTCTCCATTTCCTCCGAAAGCGCCTCGAGGGTGGCCTGTGACATGGTGATGGCACGGGCGCCGGGCGCGGCCGGGGGTTCCGAAACGCCGCGCCCGGGCGCGGCGTGCACATGGGTGGTGGCATCGGTGGCGGAAGGAACGGGCGCCGCCTCCGCGGCGAGCCTGGCCCCGGCGACAAGGCCCTTCACCTCGGCCTCGATCGCCTCAAGCTCGCCGGGCGGCACATGGTGTTCCCCGGCCAGCTTCGCGCGGAACCTGGCGATGGGACAGCGCTCCTTCCACGCCTCGACATCCTCCCGGGTGCGGTAGGTGAAGTCGCCCATGCCCTCGGCATGCGCGCGGGTCCGGTAGGTCTTGCATTCGATGAGCGTCGCCCCCTCCCCGGCCCTGGCCCGCGCCACCGCCCGTTCCGCGGCGGCGTGCACGGCGAGGATGTCGTTGCCATCCACCTCCTCGCCGGCGAGCCCGTAGTTGGCCGCGCGCCTGCCGACATCCGGTATGCCGCTCGCATAGGCGAACGGCACCTCCGTCGCGAACTGGTTGTTCTCGCAGACGAACAGCACGGGCAGCTTCCAGATCGCGGCCATGTTGAGCCCCTCGTGGAAGGCGCCATTGTTCACGGCGCCGTCACCGAAGAACGCCACAGCCACCCTCCCGCTTCGAGCCAGCTTGAAGGCGTAGCCTCCTCCCGCGGCCTGAAGGATGCAGGGGCCCACGATTCCGCTGGTGCCCAGCATCCCGATCTCGGGAGCGAAGAGGTGCATGCTTCCCCCCCGCCCTCGCGAGCAGCCCGTCACCCGGCCGAAGAGCTCGGCGATGAGGTCGACGGGCGGCATTCCCTTGGCCAGCGCGTGGCCGTGGCCACGGTGCGTGCTGAACACGACATCAAGCGGGCCCAGGTGGGCGCAGACCCCCGAAGCCACCGCCTCCTGCCCCACATAGGTGTGGCAGGCGCCGTGGATGAGCCCCTGCTGGTGGCAACGCGCCAGTTCCTCCTCGGTGTGGCGGATGACCAGCATCGAGCGGTACATGGCCAGGAGGGTTTCGCGCCCGGCTATCGTTTCTGCCACGAATCTTCCCCCACCAGAGGTCAATGTCCGATGCTGCCGCCGGCGTTCATCGCCAGGTTGCCCCCGTCCATCGGGATCAGGGCGCCCGTGATCCAGGCGCTGGCATCCGATGCCAGGAGCACCATGAGTCCCTGGATGTCGCCCGGCCGGCCAAGTCGGCCCGCGGGTATTCCCGCGAGCCAGGTCTTCTCGATGCCGGGATTGTCGCGCATGCGCCGCTCCAGCGACGGATTCACCACCTGGGCCGGCAGGATGGCGTTGACGCGGACGCCCCGCGAGGCCCATTCGGTGCTCAATTCGCGCGTCATCTGGGCCACGGCGCCCATGGCCATGCTATAGGCGATGTGGCCGCGGCCCAAAGCCGTCACCCCGGCCAGGCTGCTGATGTTCACGATGGAACCGCCTCCCCGGGCGATCATCCGCCGCGCCGCCTGCTGGCACATCGCGAACCGTCCCACCACGAGGTTTTGAAGCGTCGCGCGAATTTGCGCGTCGGTCACCTCGAGCGGATTGGCCAACACCCCCTCGCCGGCGATGTTGGCGAGAAAATCAACCTTTCCAAGGGTGCCGTCAATCCACTCGAACAGTGAAGCGGCCGCCTCCACGCTCGAGACATCGTGAAGGCGCGCGTGCGCCACGCCGCCGGTGGAGGAGATCCGACCGCGGGTGTCCTCCATTCCCTCGGCGTCGCGGTCCAGAAGCACCACGGTGGCGCCATGCTCGGCAAGGGCCAGTGCGGAGGCCTTTCCCAAGCCGCTCGCCGCGCCTGAAACCACCGCCACCTTGTCCCTTAGGTCGAATAGCGATCCGGCCATGTCATTCGCCTCCCTTGCGCGCCGCGCCCCGGCGTTCGACCAGGGTGATGCTGGCCAGGGCCAGCATCACCCCCCATGCCATCACCGCCACCATCGGCCCCAGCCCATATTCGCCGATCACCCGAGGCGCGAATATGCCCCCGATGTTGGCGACGGAATTGATCAGGGCGATTCCCGCGGCCGCGGCGGCCCCGCCCAAAAACAGCGAGGGCAGCGCCCAGAACACCGGCAGCACCGCCATCATCCCCGCCTGCGCCAGGCACAGGCCGGCCAGGGCGCACCAGGGGTCGGCGATCCGCCAGGCCATCAGCCAGCCGATTCCACCCACCGCCAGCGACAGCGCCACCATCAGGCTTCGCATCCGCAACCGGTCGGAAACCCGGCTCACGAGCATCATCGCGGCGACGGAAGACAGGTGGGGCAGCGCCGACAGCACCCCGACCTTCCAGAGCAATCCGGCCTCGGCGGCATCACCGGTGCGGGCCATCCCGAGCAGCATCGGTTCAAAATACCCCTTGACCAGCTTCGGCAGGTAAGCCCCCGTGGCGTTCGTTCCCACCGCCACGCTGAAATACAGGCCGATCAGCAGCCAAACCCGCAAGTCGGCCAGCGCGGCGATGTGGTTTTTCCCGCCCGCCAGGGCCCGGCGACCCGCCTCGCGTTCCACCTCGGCCTCGAGCCATGCCTGTTCGTCCGGGGTGAGCCACCGCGCGTCGCGCGGCCTGTCCGGCAGCAGCAGCAGCACGATGAAACCCAGCGCCACCGATGGCAGGCCTTCCAGGAGGAAAAGCCACTTCCAGCCGGCCAGGCCGAAAACGCCATGGAATCCGTCCATGATCGCCCCGGAAACCGGATTGCCCACCACATTCGCCGCGGGAATCGCCAGCATGAACAAGGCGATCACCCGGGCCCGGCGGGCGTCGGGAAACCAGGCCGTCAGGTAGAAGATGATGCCCGGGAAAAAACCCGCCTCGGCAATGCCCAGAAGCACGCGGGCGCCGTAGTAGGTCCAGGGGTCGGTCACCGCCATCGTGAACATGGAGACCAGGCCCCAGCTCACCATGATGCGGGAAATCCAGAGCCTCGCGCCCAGGCGCCTGAGCAGGAGGTTGCTCGGCACCTCGAAGACCAGGTAGCCGAGGTAGAACATGCCGTAGCCCCAGTCGATCACCGCGTCGGACAGGCCGACATCCCGGGTCATGGTGAGGCGGGCGAAGCCGACATTGGCCCTGTCGATGATATTGAAGATGTAAAGAAGACACAAAAAGGGGATGATGCGCCGGCCCACCTTGGCCAGGGCCGACTTGCCGACGGGATCGTCATGACTTTCCATGGAGAGGCTCCCCCCGGGCGGCCGCGATGCGCGCCAGGCCCGCCAGCGTTTCCTCGGCCTGGCCCGATTCCACGACGGGTGACGGATACATCAGCCCCTCCAGCCTGCCGACCAGGGGCCTCAGCGAATGGGAAAGGCCCCCCGAAAGCCTGGCCCGCGTCCAGGATGCGGCGGGGTCGAGCCTTTTGGCGCAGGCGAAAAGGTTATCGGCGAGGTTGCGGGTGGCCGCGGCGAGCAGGTCGCCCGCGGAAAGGTTGCCGAGGGTGATGTTGCCCACGCGGCCGGCGTCACCCACCGGGGACGGGAAAAAGGCCAGGTCGACCTCGAGGTCGGTTGCCTCGCGGCCGGCCATCAGGCGGGTGAGCGTTCCCCACGGGTCACCCACGGGAAGTCCCTGCGCCCGAGGCACCTCGGTGAGCAGGTCCACCAAGGCGTGAAGCGCCCTGCCCGCCGGAATGTGGGTGATGGTCTCGAGGAACGATCCGCCGAAGTAAGCCCGCCCCTGGCTCGGCCCGGGAACATGCCTCGGCACGATCCTGCTGACCTGGGCGCCTGTCGAAGCGTTGAGAGACAGTTCCCCAGGCTCGAGCCCGGCTCCCAGCAAGGCGCATTGCTGGTCTCCCACCGTGGCGAACACCTCGAGCGACTTTCCGTCGACGCGGGCATGCCCGACCGGTTCCGCGAGGTCCGCCGGGCGGGTCCAGCCCAGGTTTTCCAAACCCAGGACGCGGATCATGCCCTCGTGCCATGCGGCCGGGGTTTTCCTCAGGTCGATCATTCCGATCGCCATCGTCGGGTGCATGCGCGGCGGGATGCCGCACAACGACGCGGCGAAGGCGTCTCCAATGGTGGCGGGATGAAGCCCGTCCATCTTGGCGCCTTCCATGGCCAGGGCGTGCAGCAGGACTGAGGTGGAACCGGGCTTGAGTTCCCTGCCGGTGTCATCGAGGGTCGCGGGGTCGATCCTGTTCCTGGCCGAATCAAGCGGCGCGATGCCTGCCTTGGCGTCGAGGGAGCGCTGGTCGCGCCAGGAGACATACCGCGATGCCGGCCGCCCTGCCGCATCCACGAGGATGGCCCCGCCCATCTGGCCGCACAGGTAAAGCCGGCCGGCCCCCGGGGCGCGCGCCAGCAACCGCGATAGGACATCCAGCGCCGCGATCTTGACGCGTTCGGGATCCACCTCGAAGGATCCGGGCCCCGGGCCTTGGACGGGTTCGGGAAAAGCGGCCTTTTCCACCTCGCCGACGATGCCGCCCGAAGCGGCGAGAACCGCTCCCTTGATGCTGGTCGAACCGATGTCGAGGCCGATGGCCGTCATGAGATCAGCTCACTTGACCAGCGCCAGCGCCCTGCCGTATCCGCCGCGGGTTCCCTCGATCTTGACCGGGGCGAAGATGAAGAAGGCGTCCTTGCCATCGATGGAGCCGAGGTTGGTCAGGAATTCCACGACAAGCATCCCCTTCGATGCCGCCATCCAATCGGTGAACTGGGAGGACTTGGCATCGACTCCGCCGAGCGTGGGGCCGTCGGTGCCGAGGCAGCGGACTCCGGCCCCGGCCAGGAAGGCGACGGCTTCCGCCGATGGCGCCGGCCATCCCTCCGACTCGCCCTCGAGGGGCTTCACGAACAGCGCGTCCTTGTCGGGAGCGGCCGGCAACGGTCGGAAGAACTCGTCGGAGAATCCCGAGCGGAACACCACGACCTCGCCGGCCTTGAAAGGCTTCGACCTGGCATGCTCCTCGAGGAACTCCCGGCTGATCACCGGCCCGGCGGGAAGGCCCGGCCCGGCCTTCGCCTTCCCGCGCAGCGGACGCACATCCACCACATGGGCCCGACCCATCAGCCTTTCCAGGGGGGCCTTTTCCGTGAACTCGACGGCCTCGGGCAGCTTGCCCCATTGTTTCTCGAACTCCCCACGCCATCCGGAGATGGGGACCTGGGCCGTCGTGCCGCGGTCCACGGAGTCGGGAAGCGTGAAGCTTGGCATGACAAGGTGCGTTCCCGCATGGCTGTCGAACATGTGGGCCAGCGCGAAGAACGGCCCGCGCGTGGGTGAGAAGGCGTTGAGCACCTTGCCCACATAGCGGCCCCCCTCCTCGCCGGGACCCCTTCCGGGCCACACCACGGGGTAATCCTCATGGAGGGTCACCGAGAGGTCGACGACGGTTTTCGCCCTCGACCTGGCCACCAGTTCGGTCGCGATCAGCTTGTCGGTGATGGCGACACACCGGCATTCTCCGCCCGATCCGCCGGCATGCTTGGCCGCCAGCAGGGCGAAGAACGCTCCGGTGGGAGGCAAGCCGCCCAGGTTGGTGGCGCATTCCACCCAAATCATCCCGCGCTTGCCACCCGCCTGGTGCGTGGCCACCGCGAGGTCGGGCAACGGCCCCATGCTGGCCCCGTCGAGGCCGAGGGTCATGACGCCCCTTTCGCCAAGGAACTCCATCACCTCGGGAGTGGGAGCGGGCCAACCCGGCGCCTGCTTGCGCAAGGCGGCGGTGACGAACCTGTCGCCCAAGGGGAACGGCTTGTAGTAGGCGTCGGTGTAGCCGCTCCTGAAAAGGACGACATCGCCCGGGCCCAATTTCCTGTTCGCCGATTCCCAAGCCAAGAGCGGTTCCTTGCCGATGAGGTAGCTTTTGCCCGGTTCGGCCTTGTCGCGGTAGGAGGAGACATCCACGACGCAGGCCTCCCCGCAGAATTGCCAGGCCGGAACCTTCTCGCCGGTGACCAGTCCCATCGGGCCGGCGCCGGGCAGGCCCGATCCGGGCGGCGGAACAAAGTGCGCCGGGGCGTCCCATTGGGTTCCCGTGTGCTCGTCGATGACCAGCATGTCACGGTGCCTGCCCGCGCGGTTGAATGTCGCCGTGGGGACCACGGCGAACGGCGTCATTCCCGAAGGCCAGACGCACGGGCGGTCGCGCGAGACCAACAGCGACAGGTCGCGCACCGCATCCGCCGGCACCTGCGCCCGCGCGCAAACCCCGGACAGCGCCATCGCGAACATACACCATCCCGACATCCGGGCGGCTGGACCCATGGCAACTTACTCCTGTCCGCGGAACTTCAACCGGGAAACGGAACCCCCGTCATTCCCGAGGCTTCGGCAAGCTTGGCGACCACATCGGAGGGCAGGGGGATGCCGCCGGCCATCGCCTCGCGGCGGGCATCCCATTCCCTTTCCCCCGGAAGCATGACCCGGCCGACCCCGGGGGCCGACTTCGCCGCGCGGATCTCCTCAACCAGCCTCCGCGCGCCCCGGCGATACTCCTCCGGATCCGCGATGGAGGCGATATCCATGGCGATGAATCCGGCGTTGTGGGCCGATGGCTTGTCGGTCGGATCGAACATCCAACTGCCGACCTGCCAGGTGATCGCGCCCCCGGGAATCACGCCGGAAAGCCATTCGGCGAGAAGACCCAGGCCGTATCCCTTGTGCCCGGCCATCGGGGCCAAGGCCGCCGAATGGGGGTACAGGTTCCCGTCGGTTGTCGGATTGCCGTCGGGGCCGATGAGCCAGGTGGGCGGGATGGGTTCACCGCGCTGCCAGGCGGCATAAACCTTGCCGCCGGCCACCGCGGCCGTGGCCATGTCGAGAAGGATCGGGTCGCCGCCGGGAACGGGAGCGGCCCAAGCCAAAGGATTGCTTCCCAACACCGGGCCCGTGGAACCGGGCGCGGCGACGCTGGGGATGTCGTTTCCCACCACGAGTCCGAATAGGCCCTCCCTCGCCGCCATCCAGGCGTAGTAACCCGCGGCGCCGATGTGGGCGGTGTTCCTCAGGCCCACATACGCGACCCCGACGGAACGGGCCTTGCTGATGGCCAGGCCCATCGCCATCGCCCCGCCGACCTGGCCCAGGGCTGAATCACCGTCCATCAAGGCCCACGCGGGGCCCTGCCGCGACACCCTCGGGGCGCCCGAAGCCTTGTAGCCGCCGCCCTTGAGCCTCCGCAGGTATCCCGCCAGCAATTTCGTGCCATGGGTATGGACTCCCATGGAGTCGGCGAGCGCCAAGGCCTCGGCCGTGGTGGCGGCATCACTCGCGCCCATGCCGACGGCTTCCAAGGCCGCCCGCACGAAGGCCTCGAGCCTTTGGGGGCTCACGCGCGCCGGGCCATGGGCTTCACTCATCGAATGCCTCCGCCTTTCCAGATGGGGCCGGCTAGCGCACCCCGTTGACCACGGATCCGAGCGCTTCACCCCGAAGGGACGCCAGGGCCAGCGATGCCGCGGCGCGGCGCAGACGGCCAACGGCGGGAACGCTGGCGCTGGCGATGTGGGGCGCGAGGATGACATTGTCGCGCTTGAGGATCGGATGGCCCGCTGGTATCGGCTCGGGAGAAAAGACATCCAACGCGGCGCCGGAGAGCTTTCCCGAATCGAGCGCCTCGACCAGCGCCGCCGGATCCACCAAATCACCGCGGGACAGGTTCACCAGCAAGGCCCCGTCCCTCATGGCGGCGATGGCTTGGCGGTTCACCATGCCGCGGGTTTGCGCGGTCGAGGGGCAATGAAGCGTGACGCAATCGGAATCAGCGAACACCTGGCCCGAATCGGCGGGAACCGCCCCGGCGGCGACGACATCAGCCGCGTCGGCGACGGGATCGTGCACCAGCACCCTGCCTCCGAACGCTGTCAGCCGCCTCACGACGGCGCGGCCGATCCTGCCGAAACCGATCACTCCCACCGTCATGTCCGACAGGGCCTTGAGCGATGCCAACGGGGTGCCAAGGCCCCAGGCCACCTGGTGGACCCTGTTGGAATGAACGACAACCTGGCGCGTCAGCGCGAGGATGAACGACAGCGTGTGATCGGCAACCTCGGCGATGCAGTAATCGGGGACATTGCAGACCGGGATGCCACGCCCACGGGCGGCGTCGAGGTCGACATTGTCGACCCCGATGCCGTAGCGCACGATCGACCTGGCCTTCCTCATGGCCGCGATCACGCCGGCCCTCACGGGGGCGAACTGGGTGATGACGGCATCGGCGTCCGCCACGAGCGGGACAAGTTCCTCCTCGGTGCGGCACTGGCCCGAGACCAGTTCCACGCCCGCCTCCCGCAGGATGGCTCTCTCGATGTCAAGTTCAGGGAATGTGTGGTCGGTCACCGCGACGCGCATGAATTGGGTCCGCCAGGCTGGGGAAGAGACGCTCGCGGCGGGCGAAAGGCCATGAGCACAAGATAACGGAGCCTCGACGGCGGTCAATCGGCCGGGGCGGGGATCCGGCCGACGGGAAGCACGGTGGCCTCGGCCACGACCGGGCCATCCTTGCGGTTGACCCGCGCCATGATCGTGATCGGGGCGTTGAAAGGACCGGAACCGGCGGCGAATTCGATCGGAAAATCGACGGATCCGGCACCTTCGGGAACGGTCACCTTGGCGACGGCGACACCGCGGAAATGCGCCGGAACGATGGCCTCGATTTCAGCTTCACCCTTGAGCGCCGAATCCCGGCTCACCTTGACCCGGATCACCTGCCTGCCTTTCGCGGGAACCGTGACGCGGTCGAGTTCCAGCTCGAGCCGACCGGGTCCCACCACGACGATCATCTGCTGGTTCTGCTCCGTCGACCCGAAGCTGACCACACGGGACTTCCCATCCACCGGATCGGCCACGGTCGCCCAAGCCATGACGCAGACCCGGCATGTGCGTCCCATCTCCATCCAGGGGGCGAGCAATGCCGGATATTCAAAGGAATCCTTGCCGGGTGGAACCACGATCTCCGGCCCGGTGACCCCCTGGAGGTGGCGGGCCTGGCGGTCGGCCATGCCGACATGGATGGGACCCTCGTATCCGCCGCGGTCGATTCGGTATTTCCTGCGGTGGTTTTCACCGCGGGGCGCTCCCGTCATCTCGTATTCGCTGACAATCTTGAATGGCGCGGGAAAGGCCACCGCCAGGCGGATGTCCCCGGTTTCGGGGGCGCATCCCAGGGCCGGAGCCATCGCTGTCGCGGCCAGGTTTCCCGCGCGTCCGCGAATCACCGGCGAGCAAACGCCCAAGGGGACCGTGGCCGAGGCCGTGATTTCCAAGTCCACCGAGGCGGCGCCGCGGGCGATTGTCGCCGGCTTGAACGACACGCCCGGGGGTAGTCCGCCAACCTCGAGCGCCACGGCCTCCGAAAAGCCTCCAATCCGTTCCGCCGACACCTTGACCTTCGTGGCGCCGCCCCGCGGCACGACCAGCGAATCGGAAGGCACGGCCAGGCGGATACCCGGGGCCGCGGTGGCCTCGTCCGTCTTCAAGGAAAGCGAATAGCCGAACGACTCGCCGCCCCTGTCCCGGAACTTGTCAGCGACCCGGATCACATGCGCGCCGGTCGATGCCGCCTTGAACTGGATCGGGTCGGGATCATCCTTGTCGCCGGCTTCACGGCGGACCGCCTGCTTACCCGCCGGATCGGTGATCGTGACAATGGCGCGCAGGGGAGAACCCAACCTCCGCGCCTCAAGTTCCACCCGGCAGGATTGGCCGGCCGCGAGGTTTACCGTCCATGCGTCGGAATGGCCCGGCGCCGAGATCACTCCAGCCAGGGTTGCCGGAACGGTGGCGCCCTGTCCCCGGGATGGACCGCGGCCGACGGGAGCCCTGTGAAGGGGCAATGGCTCGTGGGTGGCCGTCAGGCGATAGACATGCGCCTGGCTTCCCAGCATCTTGGCGTCGGAAATCCTCGCGCGGTAGGTTCCCGTGGCGGGGGCGTCGAACCGGATGCTGGCGTCGGTGCCAGCGCAGGGATAAGGCATCTGTGCGGCGACGACGCGGCCGGCCTTGTCGAGGATTTCAATCCTGGGCAGCACGGGTGAGTTGAGAGCCGCGGCGTGCGCGAAAATCGTCAGCGGCTTGCCGGCCTCGGCGCGGAACTCCCACAGGTCGACATCCTCCCGGGGAAAGAGGCGCCCGTTCGCTGTTCCCGGGACGGGAATCGTCTGGGGGATCGGGTCGCCCTCGATTTCGTTCTCCACCACCTCGGGCAGGTCGCCAACCATGAAAACCGGGCCGCTGGCCACCCCCTGCGCCGTGGAAAGCCGCAGCCTTCGGCCGCCCGTCGGGGCGTCCGGAGCGACACGAGCTCCAAGGAGCATGTCGGAGGGGTAGTCTTCCTGTCTCTGGGAATCCGGCAAAGGCAGGACCGGCCCCTCGAACCAGCGTTTCGCCGTCGGGACGGGGCGTCCGGCCAAGGTGATTCCCGGTCCGCCGATCTCGGCCTCGCAGGTGCCGTGCAGGAAAAGCCCTCCCACGCGGACCTCGACGGAATCACCTCGCCGGGCCCCGGCGGGAAAGATGTAGCTGGCCACGGGAGGATTGGCGAAAACAAGGCCGGGGGCCGCCAGCATCACCGCGGCGGCCAGCCAAAGCCTTGTTGGTTCCTTCTGGCTCATGTGAGTTCCGAGATCACCTTGCCGTTGTTGACGATCGCCGCGGGACGGCCGTCGGGCATGTGCACCTCGGCCTTGGGATCGATGCCCATCAGGGAGAACATCGTGGCGTAGAGGTCCTCCGGCCCGACGGGGTCGGACACCGGCCTTTCGGCCCTCTCGTTGGTCTTGCCGACGACGACGCCACCCTTGATTCCGCCACCCCCCAAAAGGACCGTGAACGCGGGTCCCCAATGGTCGCGGCCGGCGTTCTTGTTGATGCGGGGCGTGCGCCCGAACTCGCCTGAAGCCACGACAATGGTGGAATCGAGAAGTCCGCGATCGGCAAGGTCCTTGAACAGCGCGCTCATGGCCGAGTCGAAGGCGGGCAGGAGCGTCTCCCGCAGCACCTTGAAGTTCTCGTCGTGCGTGTCCCAGTTGCTGTGATCGATGGTCACGCAGCGGACCCCGGCCTCCACAAGCCTGCGCGCCATCAGGCACGACTGCCCGAGGGTGTTGCGGCCATATTCATCCCGAACCTTGGCAGGCTCCGAGTGGATGTCGAAGGCGGCCTTGGCCTTGGGGGAAGTCATGAGGCCGAAGGCGCGTTGCCTGAAGGCCCCCGCGGCGCCGGCGTGGGCGTTGGCCGCGGCCTCGCCGTTCCTTTGGAAATTGTCGATCGTTTCCAGCAGTCGGCGCCTGTCGCCAAGCCGGTCGCCCGAAACCGCCACCGGGGGAAGCAGGTCGGGAACATTGAAGTTGGGCGCGCTGGGATCGGCCTCGATGACAAAGGGGGCATGGTTGGCCCCCAAAAAGGCTGAACCGCCGCTGGGATGCATCTTCGGGAGGGCCACATATGCGGGAACCGCGCCGGCGCCGCCAAGCATCCGCGAGACAACGGCACCGGCGCTTGGCCGGGTGTTGTTCGGGCTGAGCGACGGATTGAACCCCGCCGCGGGAAAATAGCCCGTCAGCATGTAGTGGTCGGCGGGCCCATGGTCGGAGTTGTGGTGCCGGAACGACCTGATGAGCGAGTATCGGTCGGCGCAACCGGCCATTTTGGGAAGCCGTTCGCAGATCTGCAGTCCGGGCACGCGCGTCGACATGGGCTTGAACTCGCCGCGGAACTCCGCTGGCGCGTCCGGCTTGAGGTCGAAGGTGTCGAGTTGGCTCTGGCCCCCGTGCAAAAACACGAAGATGAGCGAGACATCGCGTTTCGATCTCGACTGGTCCGCGGCCCGAAGTACCCCGGGCAGGCCGATGGCCGAGCCGAACAAGCCCGCCACGCCGGCGCGAAGTCCGTCGCGTCGATTCAATCCGTCGCAAAACCGGCGCATCGCCTTGCCTCCCGAATCTAGTGGTTGAAGAGGAACTCGCCGCTGTTGAGGAGGGCCCATGCCAGGTCCTCGGCGGCGGCCCGGCGGGAACGGCCCCGCCCCGAAAGGTAGTCGCGGCCCGAGGCCGACTCCGCGGGCGTTGGCTGGCGCGAGAGGAACACCATGTACAGGTCCTCCACGAGCCTGGCATCGTTCCCGGATGCCTCGGCGAGCCTGGCGACGGTGCCCCCGTCGTGGGAAAGCTTGTCGTGCACCAGCGACGAGTTCAAAAGGCTCAGGACCTGGGCCACGGAGGGGTCCTTGGTTCGTTCGCATTCGCAGGCCGTCACGCGGGAAGGCCTGCCGAACTTCTTGAGGAATTCGTGCCGCGCCTTGCTGTCCCACACCTGGGTGGCCCTTTCCGCCAAAGGCGATCCCTGGAATTTCTCACCCACGCCGAGGGCCTGGCAGATGATGTCGAGGGTGACCTCGGCCTCGGGCCGGCGCAGGTAGGAACGGGAGAAGTTGCGTTCGTCGAGCTTGTTGGTTTCGTTCGGCGCGGCCGACGCCTGGTAAACCCGGGACGCGGCGACAAGACGGATGAGCGACCTCGCGTCGAACCGGCTCTCTTCGAGCCTGAGGGCGAGGAAGTCGAGCAGTTCGGGATTCACCGGCGGATTGGTGGCCCGGAAGTCGTCCACGGGCTCGACGATTCCCCTGCCGGTCATCCAAGCCCAGATTCGGTTCGCCAAATTGCGGGAGAAGTATGGATTGCCTGGCGTGGCCATCCACTCGGCAAGAAGCACCCTCGGCTCCTCCTTGGGCCTTTCGGTTGGCATCTCCGCGCCCAAGGGATGCGGGTGGACAACCTTCCGGGTGCGTGGATGGGATACCGCCGAGGCCGTGAAGTGCGCCGCCATGCCGTGGTAGTCGGACTGGCGCCACTTGTCGAATGGATGGTGATGGCACTCGGCGCAGGTGATGCGCACGCCGAGGAACACCTGGGAGACGGCACTGGCGGCGTCTCCGGGCTTGGAAAGCACTTTCAGGAAGTTGGCCGGACCCACCTCGGTCGGCGGGCCGTCCGATGCCACGATAGACTTGGCGAATCGGTCAAGGGGCATGTTCCCGGCGACGGCCGAACGAATCCAGCCGTGGTACAGCGAGGCTTGCTGGTGGCCCAGGGCCTCCCTGTCCACCCTAAGCAGGTCGGCCCACCGCATCGCCCACAGGTCGGCATGCTCGGGCCTTTGAAGCAGCTCGTCCACCAGCCTGACTCGCTTGTCGGGCCGCGTGTCGGCAAGGAACTTGCGGGCAGCCGCCGGGGTTGGCAGCACGCCGCAAAGGTCGATATGGACGCGCCTGAGGAATTCGGAGTCGCCACAGAGGCCTGATGGCGCGATGTTCAATCGGGCCAGCTTGGCATCCACGAGGCGGTCGATCTCGTTGAGGAACGGGACCGCGCCGGCGGCAACCTTGCCCGGCCGGGGAACCATCACCCGGAACACCGCCACTTCGCCGAGGTAACCGGCCATCACGGCGGCCTCACCGGGAGTCTCGAGGGTTCGCACGAGGCCGGTGGCATCCACCGCCGCCACCGCCTCGGCATTGCTTTGGAACCTGGCGTGACGGGTGACATCCTTTTCCCGGTTGTCGGAAAAACGGGCCATCACCTTGAGGGTTTGCCCGGCTCCGGGCGCCATCACCCCGCTTTCGGGAACAACCCTGATGGAAACCACCTTGGGGGCGTCGGGCGAGCCCATCGGCGCGCCCGCGTTGATCCACGACCTAACCGTCGCGTAATCCTCGGCGCCGGCCTGCAGTTTCACGCCGCCGCCATGGGCCACCCGGCCGCTGGCCTTGCGAAGCAAAAGGCTTTCATCGGGAGCCGAAGGCACGACGCGCCTGCCCCGGCCTTCCTTGATGATCGCCGCCAGGTCGGCTTCCGGATCCGACCCGAGGACCGAAAGCTTGAATCCACCCTGACCCTCGGCCTTGCCGTGGCAACCCGAGGAGTTGCATCCGTGTCGCCCGAGGATGGGAAGGATGTCGTTCTCGAAATGGATGGGTTCAGCCGCCGCTTCCATGGAGCACGGAGTCAGCAGCAATAAGGCTACCGTGATGATCATGGCGGGGCTGTCCAGCGGTCGGGAACATCTTCCCGGAGGAAGGATACCTCATTTTGCAGCCGGAGTCGGCCGGTGTCAAAGCCGCATTCGAATGATCCGCTTCACTTGACCACCGCGAGGGATGTGGCGAAATGGCGCGATATGGGCCATACTGGCGACAGAACCGGGAGAGCAACTCATGGAATTCAAGCCTGATCGTCGGGATTTTAGCGCCATGGCCGCCGCGGCGCCGATGGCCTTCCAGGGTGCCGGCGGCAAGCGAAGGCTGTGCGTGATCGGCGCCACCGGCCGCGGCGACTGGGGCCACGGGCTTGACACTTCCTTCTCCCACCGCCCCGACATCGAACTCGTGGCGGTGGCCGACGCCAGCCCCGCGGGATTGAAAAAGGCCGCCGACAGGCTCAAGGCTCCCAAGTCCTACGCCGACTATCGGGAGATGCTCTCCAGGGAGAAGCCCGAATTCGTCGTGGTGGCTCCGCGGCATTGTGACCAGCACCTCGCGATGGGAATGGCCGCGGTGGAGGAGGGCGCCCACATCTACATGGAAAAACCGTTCATGCCTTCGCCGGCGGATGGCGACAACCTGCTCAAGGCGGCTGACGCCAAGGGCCTGAGGATCGCCGTGGCGCACCAGATGCGCATGGAACCGGCGGTGACGGAACTCAGGAAGGCCATCGCCTCGGGAGCCATCGGCGACCTGCTTGAAATCCGCGCCTGGGGCAAGCAGGACAACGCCCGCGCCGGCGGCGAGGACATGATTGTTCTCGGCAGCCACCTGTTCGACCTCATGAGGCTGTTCGCCGGGGATGTCCTCTGGTGCCGCGCCGGCGTCACACTGGCGGGCCGGGACATCTCCAAGGCCGACGCCCGCATGCCCAAGGACAATGTCGGCCCCGTGGCCGGGGACGAGGTCAACGCCCAATTCGGCTTCGCCAAGGGTGTCATCGGCTCGTTCACAAGCCGCGCGAGGCTCCGCGAGGCGGCGGGCCCGTGGGGGCTGGAACTCATTGGCGCCAAGGGGGCCGCTCGCGTCGCCGCCAACATTCCCACGCAGGTCTACCTGAGGCCCCAGGTCGGCTGGAGCGCGGACGGCGGCACGGTGGTGTGGAAGAAACCCGCCGGCCCGGCGACCGCCGGATCATTCGCCCTGGCCAACGCCCGCCTGGTGGATGACCTCGTTGCCGCGGCCGACTCCAAGCGCGATCCGGAATGCTCAGGCCGAAACGCGATGAAGGCGATCGAGATGGTGATGGCCGTCTACAGGGCATCCCTCACGGGTTCCAAGGTAACCCTGCCGCTCGCCGAGCGCGGCCATCCGCTGGCCTCATAGGCTCCGCGTGGCGCGCGCCACCAGATGCGCGGTTTCGGGCGTCCGGCTTTCGCGGGCCCAGCGGCCACACAGCGCCGATACCCATTGCGGATGGCTTTTGCCGGCATCGTTGAGCCAATTGGCCACCGAGTCGCGCACATATTTGGAGGCGTCCGACCTAAGGGGTTCCAGCAAAGGCAGGCCCGGGCCGGGGTCGCGCTTGAGGCACTCGATGTGGGGACACCAGACTCCCCGCGGGCGGGTGATTTCCACCGCGAACCTGCGGATGTTGGCGGAAGCGGCGGCCGTCCAAGGCCCCAGCAGGCGAATCGCCCCCGGCAGATCGTCCGCCACGGCGCCGCGCGTGGCGATCCAAGCCCATTCGCGCACCGCGAAGTGCGGATCATCCGCCAGCGGCCTGATACGCGCGAGGCGTTGCTTGAGTGTCAGGCCAGGCAGCGACGCGAGCAGGTAGGCGGCCCAACCCCGCACGGTGTCGGATGGGTGGGAGGCGAAACGCCCGAACGAATCCGCGCCGAGTTCCGCCGCCAAAACCTCGCCAGCCGCGCGCATCTGTCGCGTGATGCCGCGCGCCGACTTGACGGCGGCCATCGCCCGCGCGGGCAACTCGGACGCCACATGTCCCAAGAGCGCCGCGCAGTCCACGACGAGGCCCTCGACCAAATTGGCGGTCTCAAGCGTGCCGTCGTTGAGGCCTTGCCGCACCTCGGGCGGCACCTCGCTCCTTCTGCGCGCCCCCTTGCGCTTTTGCACGGTCCAGGTCCCCATCATTCGATAGCCTGATAGAATAACCTTGTTACCACCATTTCTGCATCCATCTTCCACCCTTGGAGACGCCCTCACATGAAAACCTGGCTCACGGTTTTGGCCTTCGCCACCCTTCTTGGATCGGCCCGCGTTCGCGCGGAACTACCGCCCGGTTCCTACGACACTTTGCGCGTCGAGGCCCCGGAGGCGCTTCTCATTGAAGTGATGGGCGTGAAGAAGGCGGCCAAGGGAAACGCCACCGAGGTTGTCGCGGTGGCCAGGGTTCTGCATGTGGAACGCACCAAGGCGGGCCTGAGGCCGGGCGCCATGGTGGAAATCCGCTACATCCACATCAACGCCCCTATACCCGGTCCCCGGCCTGTTCCGCTTTTGGCCGAAAAGGTTATTGTTCCGGCATTCCTCAAGAAAGGCGAAGGGAAGGATTTTGAACCCGCCGCCTATGGCATGAGCTTCGTGATGACGCCGGAACGCTGACAATCGGTTCGCAACCGAACGGCGGGCATGGTAAAGGATGTTCTGGACTTCACCATGCCCCACCCGGAGCACCCGATGTTGCGACACGCCTTCATTCTCGCCGCCTTTACCTTCCTGGCCCTGACCCTCGCTGCGGCCGACACACCCGGAGCTGGCCCGGGCTGGAAAAGCCTCGGCAAGGATGACTTCACCAAGGCCAACTGCGACGACAACACCTTCCAGTGGAAGGACGACGGCAGCCTGTACTGCACCGGAACCCCCGTTGGCGTGCTCAAGAGCGCCAAGCAGTACACGAACTTCGAACTCGTCCTTGAGTGGAAGCACCTCAAGCCCGCGGGCAACTCGGGAGTGTTCGTCTGGGCGCCGGAGAAACCCCTGGCGGAACTCAAGCGGGGCGGCCTGCCGCATGGCATCGAGGTGCAGGTGCTCGACCTCGCCTACAAGACCAACTATGAGAAGAACTCCAAGAAAAAGGCCGACTGGTTCACCTGCCACGGCGATGTCTTTCCCGTCGGCACAAGCAAGATGAAACCCTTCCCGCCGGTTTCACCCAATGGGCAACGCAGCTTCCCCAAGAAAGAAACCACCAAGGCCGCCGGCGAGTGGAACCATTACCACATCAAGGCCATCAACGGTGAAATCCGCCTGACTGTCAACGGCGAGGAAGTTTCCGGCGGCGCCGAGTGCAACCCCAAGAACGGCTACATCTGCCTCGAATCCGAAGGTTCACCCATCGAGTTCCGCAACATCAAGCTCAAGGAAATGCCGTAAGTTTCATGGCTCATCCGGCAGGCCCTCCAGCAACGCCTCGGAGAGCCTGCCGAGCGCCACGAGGGCCTTGTTGTCCACCGACCAGTCGCTCTTTGGCAGGTCATCGAAGGTGATGGCCATGGCGACCGTGGCCTTGGGGGTACGGAGGATTCCCACTTCCGACCTGAGCTTGTCAAGCGCCCCGGCCTTGGCCGCCACCCTCACCTTCATGTCGTTTCGCGCCAGGCCGTCGCGGCCCTGCTGACGGCCCATCAACGCCAGAATCTCCTTGGAATCCTCAGGACTCACAATGGCGCCGGCATCGAGTCGCGCCAGCAACTCCACCATCTCCTTTGCCGTGGACCGGCCGATGCCATAGGTGGAGCCATCGGGTCTCTTGTTCTCGGGAGAGTGAAACGCCTTGCTCTCCCCGCCCGCCCCAATCTTCCGCATCGACCTCGTTTGCTTGAACCCCCAGGATTCCAGGTGCCCGTTCACGGTGTCGGCGCCCATCCTGTCGAGGATCATGTTGGTGGCGGTGTTGTCGCTGAGCACCATCATCAGCCGGGATGCATCCCTTAATGTCAGGGGCAGGCCGTCACCCAACTCGGGCAAGATTCCCGCTCCCCCCGTGCGCGATTTCGGCCCCAGCAGCAGTTTCTCGTCCCACGCCAGCCTGCCCGCCCTCACCTCGGCGTGCACCGCCGCCAGTATGGGCAGCTTGATCGTGCTCGCCGTGCGGCACGGGACATCTTCACTGATGCCGCAAGTCTTTTGGCTCTTGAGGTTTTTGGCGTAAAGGAAAATCTTGCCACCTGTCTCCATGGCTATCGAATTCAGCCTGGCTTGCAGGCCGTCGGCCTGATTGACGCATGAAAGCAAGCAGATCCATCCGATGATCATGTGAATGGTCCTCTAGGGGCCGGCCGATCCGGCTGGAACCGGGAATCGCGCCTGTGGCATGATCCCATGCTTTGGTCGAAAAGAAAGCCAATCGGGGAAGGCATGTGGCGGCGAAGATGGTGGTGGTGCTGACGGGTCTTGCAGCCGCCGCCTTGGCCGCTGAAGCGACCCGTGTGTTCGCCCTGGGCAACTTCCACGCCGTGGCTGAAAACCGGCTCTACCGCTGTTCCCAGCCGGGCGCCGACCGTGTTCGTTCCCTGGTCCGCGATTACCGCGTCCGCACGATCATCAACCTTCGTGGATGCTGCGACCCGTCACCTTGGTATCTCGAGGAGGCCAAGGCCTGCCAGGAACTCGACATCAATCTCGAGGATCTGGCCTTCTCAGCCACGCGACTGCCATCCACCAAGGCGTTCCGTGAATTGGTTGACCTGCTCGACAACGCCGAGGAACCGGTCCTCATTCATTGCCACCGGGGAATCGACCGCACGGGACTGGCGTGCGCGCTGTGGAAATTGCTCAAGACGAATGAAGGCCTTGATGCCGCCTACTGGCAATTGGGCGCCCGTTTCGGCCATTTCCGCTTCGGGCGAACGGCGCACATGGACGAGGCCCTCGACATGTACGCGGAATGGTTGGCCAGCCGACAGCTTCGGCACAGCCCCGAAGTCATCCGTGATTTCGTTCGGAACCATTACTGCCCCGGGCACCTTCGCGCGAGGCTTGACTGGTCAGGCCCATGGCCCCCGGCCATCCAAGCCGAACAACCCGGCCTCCTGCGAGTCAGGGCCACGAACAACTCGGTCGGCACATGGCGGTTTTCAACGAGCGACAACGCGGGCGTGCACCTTTGCTGGAGGCTGCTTTCCTCATCCGGGGCTTCGGTGGCGGCCGGAATGTCGGGAATGTTTGAACGGAGCGTGCCGCCGGGAGGCTCGATTGACCTCGACATATCCCTGCCCGGCTTGGCATGCGGCGGGAAGTACAAGCTGTTGGTCGACATGACCGACCCCCAGCACGCCACCTTCCTTCAGGCGGGGGGCGAGGTGCTGGAAGGGATTTTCGAGGTGGGAAAGGCCGGTTCATGACGACGGAAGCCCCCAGGCCCGGCCTTTGGAAAGCCCGTCTGGCGATGGGGCTCAGGTGGGCGGGCACCATGGGCCTGTTGGGATACCTGGCCAGCCGCATGGATTGGCAGGCCTTGGCCCGTTCGTTCGCCGGCATGGATTTCCGCTTCTTCGCGGCGTCGATTGCCGTTTTCTCGCTGGCCCAGGTGGCCAGCGCCATTCGTTGGCGGGCACTGGCCCGCGCCCAAGGGTTCCGCGACCCGTTCGGCCCGTTCGTTCGTTGGTATGCCGCGGGAATGTTTTGCAATTTGGCCCTGCCCAGCTCGGTGGGTGGAGATGTCGTGCGCGCCTGGTACCTGTCCCGCAAGGGAACCGGACCGGTTCTGGCGCGACGGCAAGCGGCGGTGGCCAGCGTGCTGCTCGACCGGGCCACCGGCCTGGGTGTGCTCATCGGGGTGGCTGGCGTCGCGGCCTTGGCGGCGCCGCCCGGATTGCCGGCCCGGGTGACGGCACCCGTGTGGATGGCCGTCACCGCGGCGGCTTGCGGGCTTTTGGCATGGCCCCTCATCTCGATCATCGGCCGCAAGGTGGCCCCGCGATTCGCCCCGCTGCTGGGGGGCGTTGACGGCGTGCTGCGCGATCCGGTATTGCTGGCCACCACGACGGCCTGCTCGGTGGTGGTCCAGATGTCCAGCATCGCGCAGGTGGCGCTTGTGGGCACGGGACTGGGCATCGACCTTCCGTGGGCGTTTTACGGTTGCGTCGTGCCGCTGGTTTCGCTGCTCACGCTGCTGCCCGTCAGCCTCAATGGCATGGGATTGCGCGAGGCGGGATATGTCGGGCTGCTGTCGCCTTTGGGCGTTTCATCGGCCCAATCGGTGGCGCTCAGCCTGCTGGGCTTCGCGGCCACCTCGCTGGTGGCGCTCGCCGGGTTGCCGGTGCTCCTGGCGGACGGAATGCCCCGGCGGGACGAAGAGTCGATGGGAGGAAGCGATGAGCCAGGCACGGAAGCTGTCGGTGATCATTCCGGTGAAGGAGGAGCAGGACAACCTGCGTCCGCTGCATGAGAGGCTCACCGCCGCCCTGGAACCCCTGACCCGTCCCGGCGCCTCGCCGCCACTGGCCGACTACGAGATCGTGCTGGTGGATGACGGTTCCCGCGACCGGTCGATGGAGGTCCTCCGCGAGCTGGCCTGCGCCGATTCCCGCGTGAAGGTGGTTCGCCTCAGGCGCAATTACGGACAAACTCCGGCTCTCAAGGCAGGCATCGACCATGCCACCGGCGACCTGATCGCCACCATGGACGGCGACCTCCAGAACGATCCGGCCGACCTGCCCGTGATGCTGCGCCAGATCGACGAGGGCCACGACGCCGTCTTCGGCGAACGGGCCAGGAGGCAGGACGACCTGTTCCTCCGCAAGGTTCCCAGCCTGCTCGCCAACGGCCTTATCCGGAAGGTGACGGGCTGCTCCATACGCGACATGGGTTGCACCATACGCGTCATGCGCGCCGACATCGCCCGCGAACTGCCGCTTTACGGCGAGCTGCACCGGTTCATTCCCGTGCTCGTGCAGATGACCGGCGCCCGCATGGTGCAGATTCCCGCCAGGCACCACGCCCGCGTCGCCGGCGTCACCAAGTACAACCTCACCCGCACCTTCCGGGTGGTGCTCGACCTCATCACCGTGCAGTTCCTGCACACCTACCTGGCGCGGCCCATGCACGCCATGGGCATGTTCGGCCTGGCGTGCATGGGGCTGGGTTTCTGCAGCCTGGCGGCGACCATCATCATGAAATGGACCACGGGCCTGTGGATGACCGGCAATCCGTTCCTGCTGCTGTCGGCCCTGTTCGTGCTCATCGGCACTCAGTCGATCGGGCTGGGCCTGTTGGGCGAGGTGCTGTCGCGCACCTACTTCGAAAGCCAGGGCAAGCGCAGCTATGCCGTCTCCGAGGCGATCAATGTCGAGCGGGGCACCGACGCCCGCCGGGCCGCCTGATTCAACGCGGCAGCCATGGCGACTCGCGGACCATCGGACCGTCGGTGTGGCACCGCCCGAATGCCCCGCATCGACCAGGGTCCATCCCATCACGACCGGATTGAGGCGCTCCGTTCACGCGAGCACCAATGGCCCTGAGAAATTCGTCACGGGATGATGCTTCATGGACATATCAATCCGCCTGGCGACACCGGGCGACATTGACGGCCTGGTGGCGCTCAATTCGCGATATTAAATAGGCAATTTAAAGCCTGAAGAGGCGAAAAACGGCTTTTTGTCGATGCTTCATCCGCGGGATTGGTTCGCCAAGGCGGTGGGCCTGGGTGGCATCCATGTCGCCGTGGATGAATCAGGCGAGGTCGGGGGCTACATGGCGGTGACACCCCGCCCCGACCCGAAGGATCCCGGGTTGCCTGCGGTGGTTCGCGAGATGGTCAGGTTGGCCGATTCGAATCTTGCGGATGGCAAGTTTCTTGCCACAAGGCCTTACGCCATCCATGGGCCGGTCTGCATAGATGAACGGTTCAGGGGCAAGGGCGTGTTTTCAGCTTTCCATCAGGCAACAAGCAACGCCTACCGGAATTTCTACGACCGCGCCGTCTTGTTCGTATCCGTTGACAACCCGAGGTCGCTCCACACGGCCACCGCCAAGCTGGGGGCGCGGACAATGGGACGGTTCTCCGCGGAAGGCGCGGAGTTTCACCTTCTTGTCATGGAATTCTGAACTGTGTGGCTTACAGCGGCAGTTGATCAATCCCACTTCAACTCGAGGTTGCCCTCGGGTTTCACGATCTCAACAACAACGGTGGAATTGTCGCCACCATACTTGTGGAACAATTCCTGTTGATCGCCGGACATCACGGCGGGCATCCCGGGAATCGCACCGGGGTTCGCGGCATCGGCGGCGGCGTTACGGGTGACAAACACCTTGTGCTTTCCCGCCTTGGCTCCCTTGGTCTGTGGATCGTAGGTGAGGGTGAACTTCCCGGCGGCGTCGGTCTCTCCCATGCTGGGCCGACCGCCGTCGGCGGGCACGAAGTTAACAAACGCGTTGGTGACGGGCTTGCCCTTGTATGTCAGCGTTCCCGACACGGAGACAATGCCGGAACTCCCGCAGCCAACCAGCAGGAAACCGGCCATGGCAAGGCTTATTCTCAATATGGAATGAAACATGTCGGCCCCGGGGTGTTGGTGGTGACAAACTCAGCGGGCTCATGCCCGCGTGGGAAAGGGTCGATCCGCTTCAAGGTCATGGGGGTGACACGGCTTCGCCGCCGTTGCGGGTGCCCATGGCCATGAAAGTCGTCATGTTGACGGAGTTACTGATAAACTGCACATGCCCATCCACATAGGAGACAATCACGCCATTCGAGTGGCTGCCGGTCGGGGCGCGGCTGTTTCCCTTCTGGGCCCAGTTGGGCGGCTGTGAGGCCGTGACCAGCCCCTGCGACTGGTGGTGCACCCAGAAAAACTGGTTGCAACCGCTGCCGTCAAAGCACCAGCTCTGGTTGGCCCAGTTGGCCTTTTCCGTGTAGTGCATGGTGTTGCTGGTGCCGTCGGTGACTTGTGCCATATTCACTTGGCTATTGACCCAACCCATGCCTGCGAAACGCCCGCCCCCCTGGTTGCGCTCGGGGCAGCAGCGTTCGTTGAAGTTCGGCAATCCGGAGTCGTAGACCATGGCGTAATCCTTCATCGTGTTCGCGAAGCCGAAACGACCTCGCGGGGCGGAAGGGCAAACAAACATCCTGGGCATGGCTATCGCCGCGGCCTTGTTGGGATTCGGCTGGCCGGCGAGGCCGGCGGGGACGCCGGTGAAATTCGGAACCGTTGGCTGTCCGGGCCCCCGGTCGGCGCCGGCGGATCCCCAGCCCGTGTCTTCCGGGACATTCTGGGCATAAGCCGGAACATCAAAGTTCATGCTTTTGTAGAGGCTGTCTCCTTCCACATAGGGAAGGATGCGGGCCGACCAACTGAACGCGCCCCACGGGCAGCATGAATTGTTGGGATCGCGCCAGACCCAGTTGCCGTTTGGCACGGCACCGACAAAGGCGGTCGGCGGCGCCCACACGCCGGGCGGGAAGTGGCCCAACGCGTCATGGTGGGCATGGGAGGCGAGGCCCATCTGCTTCAGGTTGTTGGTGCAGCTCAAGCGGTTGGCGGCTTCCCTGACCTTCTGCACGGCCGGGACAAGCAAGCCAATGAGAACGGCGATGATGGCGATCACGACAAGCAGCTCAATGAGCGTGAACGCGGGGCGCGTCTTTCGGGTATCGATCATGGCAACCTTCCGGGAGATTAAGAAGGAATAACGGCACGCGGGCGCATGGAAATGGATAATCTATAAGAAATATACTATTCGAGGCCCATGCAAAAATGCAAGAAAGTTCAGGTTCGTCAAGTTTCGCGCATCGGTTTTCATGAATTTGGCCACGAAAACAAAAACCCCCGGAAAGCCCGGGGGCCTTTCATGTTCAAGCGAGGCGGGTAAGCGTCAGCGGACGCGCCACTCAATGTGTTCCATGCCCTGCGCGTCCCGGTAAACCATGTCGATGTCTCCGATCCTTTGCACGCGCATGGAGAACACTTGGCCGATGTCCTTCTTGTCGGTGCTGCCGGTGTAGCGCAAGGTGACCACGCCGTCGGCGAGGTTCCAGGTGCCGCTGCGGCGCTCTTCGACATGGAAGATTTTCTGGAAGCCGTTTTTGTAGGTCACAAGGCCGGTGAAGGTGCCATCGGGATTGAAGGTGTTGTACGAGATCTTTTGCTCGTCCTGATGGCCCCAGGTGCCGATAACCTTGTCCTTGGTGATCACCGGCACCGCCGCGGCGGCGACCGGAACCGGCGGGGGTGGCTGGCGCGCCGGAATCGGCGCCACGACCACGGCGGGCTGCACCAGCACGGGCGGGGCGGGTGGCTCGCTGGTCGGCACCCGGTGCATGACTATCAACAGTTTGCGGCTTCCCACCGGCGCGGAGAACTTGTCGGGGCGGGTGAGCACATCCGGGCTTCCGAAGCAGAAGGTGAGCATGTCACCCTGCAGGCTGTAGATGCCCTTGCTGTTGACATTCTCGGCGCCGGCAAGGTCGATGGCGGGCGGTGTCTTCGACGGATCCACGACGCAGGCCATCTGCTGGATGTCCTTGCGCACGGGGTGCTTGCAACGCACGGTGTTGCCGGTGACGGTGATCCGCCCGTCCTCCGTGAATTTCTCGAAGACAACACGGGCGGGAAGCACCTCGCCATTGTCGACGATCGAGATGATTTCCCAGGAGCCTTCAAGCGGGCCCGGCTTCGCCACCTCCGCCTGGGCGCACGCGCCCCATGCCACTGCCAGCAAAACACAAATGCCCGCCATGTTCGGTCTCCTTGCCAATGCCAAAGTTCATGGCATGGTCAGAATTTGGTTGTTCCGGTGTCAAGGCGGCATGACTAACGGGAAATTCAGGAAAGCTGACACACGACTCCAGAAATCATGCGTTAAGTTTAATTATCTGCCCAGATTGCCCGCTTTGGAGATCAACCTGCCATGGCCACTCTGAAGGACAGCGGAATCCGCTGGACCACGATAGCCTCGTGGTTGCTGGGCGCGCCGGTGGGACTTGCCGTTTAGTACTGGCTCTTTTTTCATGGGCATGCGCCCGAAAGTTCCGGAGAGGAAGCCGCCAAGGAGACTGAAACCCGCAAGGACACCGTCACCTTTCCCAAGGAAAGGTGGGAGGCCAGCGGCATCGCGCTTGAGGAGACCAAGTCCGCACCCTTCGTGGAGCGCCACTGGCGCCCCGGCAAGCTCGCGGTGGATGAGTCGCGCGTGGCCCACCTCTCTCCCGTGGTGGATGGCATCATCCGGGAGGTGAAGGCCCGGCTTGGCCAAATGGTTTCCGCGGGGGAGGTTTTGGCGGTTCTCGACTGCCGCGAGGTGGGCCAGGCCAAGCTCGAACTGGTGAAAGTTCGGCTGGGCCTCGAGTTCGCCCAAGGCCAATACGACCGCACCCGGCAAAGCACCGAGAACGCGCTATTGATGGTGGACGCCATGCTGGCGGGCAGGCCGGTGCCCGAAATCGAACAACTGTTCCGCGACCGGCCCATCGGCGACATGCGCCAGCAATTGATGGGCGCCTACAGCAAGCGCTTGCAGGCCAAGGCCCAGTACGAATCGATCACCCGTCCGGAGTCGGTGGGAGCGGTTTCCGAGGCCACCATCATCCGGTCCAGGGCCGACTACGAAACCGCCGAGTCGGCCTACAGGGCCCTCTGCGAGGAGACCCGCAACCAGGGCAACCTGCAGATCCGCGCGGTGGAACAAAAGCTGCGCGAGGCCCAGACGGCCTAGGCGCTGGCACGGGCCCAGTTGCTGATGTTCGGCTACCAGCCTGACGAGGTGGACCGCATGGACCCCATCCGCGAGGGTGCCGCGGTTTCTCTTCACCCGGTGCGCGCGCCGCTGGGCGGCAGCATCGTCGAGCAGCATGCCGTCACCGCCGAGCGGGTGGGTCCGATGATCCAGTTATTCCAGATCGCCGATTACACCAAGCTGTGGCTCGCGGCTGATGTTTACGAGACCGACTTGGCGTTGGTGGGCAACCTCGCGGGCAGCAAGGTGAGGTACCGTTTGCCGGGCCAGCCGGAAATGTCGGGCGAGGCTTCCGTTTTTTCCGTTGCCGGGGCCGTGGATCCCGCAACCCGAACCGTGACGGTCAGGGGAAATATTGACAATCCCTCAGGAAGGCTCAAGGCGGGATCGTTCATCGAGGTGGAACTGACGAGAACCGTGCCCGACGCCATCTCGATTCCGCTCGAGGCGGTCCAGCGCGAGGGCACCGAACCATTCGTGTTCCTGCACGAGGAGGGCGAACGGTTCCGGCGCATGCCCGTGCGCCTGGGGGCCGAGTCCGACGGACGGGTGATCGTCACCGGCGGCCTGGCGGCGGGCCAGCGGGTGGTGGCCAGGGGCGGATTCATCCTCAAGTCAGAACTCATGAAGGAACTGATCGCCGGGGAATGATCCCCGCCGACCCACCCCACAAGGGAAACACCACGCATGGGCGCACGGCTGATCAATTGGGCGCTGGACAACCGCTTCCTGGTGCTGATGTTCCTGGTGCTGCTGATCGTCTTCGGCGGGGTGGCGCTCATCCGCCTGCCGATCGACGCCGTGCCCGATGTCACCAATGTCCAGGTGCAGATCATGACCACGGCGCCCTCCCTGGCCGCCGAGGAAACCGAGCAGTTCATCACCTTCCCCGTGGAAAATTCCCTCAGCGGCATTCCCAAGGTCGAGGAGATCCGCTCCGTCTCGCAGTTCGGCCTCTCGGTGGTCACCGTCGTCTTCGAGGAGGGAACCGACATCTTCTGGGCCCGGCAGCAAATCGGCGAACGCCTGCTCGACGCCCGCGAGAAAATCCCGCCCGAGATTCCCTCGCCCCGCATGGGCCCCATCGCCACGGGCCTGGGCGAGATCTACCAGTTCGAGGTGCGCTCGAAGCGGGGATTCAATCACACCCTCATGGAACTGCGCGAGGAACTCGACTGGAACATCGCCTTCCAGTTGCGCAGCGTGCCGGGCGTCATCGAGGTGAACACCAACGGCGGCGCCCTGCGCGCCTACGAGGTGCAGATCGATCCCGACCGCATGCTCGACCTGCGCGTCTCCATCAACCAGGTGATGAACGCCCTGCGCGACAACAACGGCAACGCCGGCGGCGGCTATCTCATCCTGCACTCGCAGGAGCAGCGCATCGTCCGGGGCGAGGGCCTCGTGAGGTCGCTCGAGGACCTTGAAAGGATTGTCATCGAGACCCGCGGCGACGGCACGCCGATATTCCTGAGGCAGGTCGCCGATATCCGCTTCGCGCCTGTCATACGCCAGGGCGCCGTCACCCGCGACGGCCGGGGCGAGGGGGTGGTCGGCGTGGTCATGCTGCTGGCCGGCGAGAACTCCCGCGCCGTGGTCGAGCGCGTGAAGGACAAGATTGCCGATGTCGCCAATACCCTGCCGCCCGGCATGATGATCGACACCTTCTACGACCGCACCGAACTCGTGAAGAAGACCATCGACACGCTCACCCGCAACCTACTCGAGGGCGGGGCGCTCGTCATCATCGTGCTGCTGGTCATGCTCGGCAGCTTTCGGGCCGGGCTCATCGTCGCGCTGGCCGTGCCGCTGTCGATGCTCGGCGCGTTCGTGGGGATGGTGTACGCCAACATCTCGGGCAACCTGATGAGCCTCGGCGCCATCGACTTCGGCCTCATCGTCGATGGTTCCGTCGTGCTCATCGAAAATGTGGTGCGCCGCGTCGCCGAGCACCGCCACCACCACAAGGTGGACAAGGTTCCCGTCTCGCTGGTGCGCGGGGCGTGCGTCGAGATGGCCCGGCCGGTGGTGTTCGGCGTGGGCATCATCCTGCTCGTTTACCTGCCAATCCTGTCCCTGCGCGGCCTCGAGGGAAAGATGTTCAGGCCGATGGCCATGACCGTGATTTTGGCGCTGATCACCTCGCTGTTGCTGGCGCTGCTGCTGATGCCGACGCTCGCGTCGATCTACCTGAGGTCGGTCAGCGAGAACGAGCCGTTCCTGGTTCGGTGGGCCAAGCTGGTGTACGAGCCGCTTTTGGGCTGGGTGGTGCGCCGGCCGGCCACCGTGATGGCCATCACCGTCTTCTCGTTCGTCGCGAGCATCGGGCTGGCCATGGGCCTGGGCGCCGAGTTCATCCCCAAGCTCGACGAGGGCTCCATCGCCGTGCAGGCGGCCCGGCTGCCGAGCGTGTCGCTTGAAACCACCGTGGAAATGACAACACGGATGGAGAAAGTGCTTCTCACCATGCCCGAGGTGAAGTCCGTCATCTGCAAGAGCGGCCGGCCCGAGATCGCCAACGACCCGATGACGATCAACCTGTCGGACCTCATCATCACGCTCAAGGATCCATCGACCTGGCGTTTCGACACCAAGCAGGAACTCGTGGAGGAGATGGAGCGCCTGCTGGGCGAGCAGGTTCCGGGCAACATCTACAGTTTTTCGCAGCCCATCGAACTGAGGGTGGCGGAACTGGTGGCGGGGGTGCGCTCGGATGTGGGCATCAGCCTGTACGGCGACGACCTCAACCGCCTGCGGGAACTGGGGGAGGAGATCGTCGCCGCCATCAACAAGGTTCCGGGCGCCGCCGATGCGCAAGCCGAGCAGACGGGCGGGTTGCCCTACCTCAGGCTGATCGTCGACCGGGCGAAGGTGGCCCGGCATGGCATCAATGCCCGCGATGTGCTCGCCGCCATCAGCGCCGTGGGCGGCCAGGAGATCGGGCAGGTGTTCGAGGGGCAGCGACGGATTCCGGTGCAGATGCGCATCGGGCCCAAATGGCGCGACGAACTCGACAAGATCCGCCGCATCAAGATCGCCGACCCCAAGGGCCGCCAGATTCCGCTCGAGGAACTCACCGAGATCAAGCTGGAGGACGGCCCCGCCCAGATCAGTCGCGAGGCGATCCGCCGCCGCACCATCATCCAGTGCAATGTCCGCGGCCGCGACCTGGCCGGCTTCGTCGCCGATGCCCGGAAGATGGTGGAGAAAACCGTCAAGCTGCCGCCAGGATACTCGATGACCTGGGGAGGCCAGTTCAAGAACCTGCGGGAAGCCTCCGGCCGGCTGATGATCGCCGTGCCCCTGGCCCTGCTCATGATTGTCGCCTTGCTTTACATGGTGTTCGATTCGGGCCGGTTGGCGCTGCTCATCTTCCTCAATGTGCCTCTGGCCGCCACCGGAGGCGTCATCGCCCTGGCGCTCAGGGGATTGCCGTTCTCCATTTCCGCGGGCGTGGGTTTCATCGCCCTGTTCGGCGTGGCGGTGCTCAATGGCGTGGTGCTGGTGAGCTACATCGTGCGCCTCAGGCAGGAGGGCAGGACCGCGTTCGACGCCGCGCACGAGGGCGCCCTGATCCGCCTCAGGCCAGTGCTGATGACGGCGATGGTGGCCACGCTGGGCTTCATCCCCATGGCCTTCAGCCACGGAGCGGGCGCCGAGGTGCAAAAACCGCTGGCCACCGTGGTGATCGGCGGACTGGTTTCCTCAAGCCTGCTCACGCTGCTGGTGCTGCCGGCGATTTATCCGTGGTTCGACCCGCCGGCCAAGGCAAATCCTGACCCTTCCGTCCAGAACGGTTGAAGCGGTCGGGCCGGTTATGCCGAAGATGACGATGGTTGTGTTCCACTGTCATCTGGTGCCCCATGCGACGACGCATCAGATTGGCGCTACTGGCCTGCTTTTTGCTCCTCGGACGCGGCCAATCACAGGAAATCCTCGCGCCGCCAACCCCGGCCGCCGGCCAACCGGGTGCCAACCAAACCCAGCAGAACCTCGACGACCTCGTCCGCCTCGGCCTGGAAGTGAATCCCAAGCTGGCCCAGGTGAACTTCGCGATTGAAAGCGCCCGGGGCAGGGCCCTGCAGGTGGGGCTCTATCCGAACCCGACGGTGGATGTCATCGGGGCGGAAATTGGCGACCGGACGGGACCGGGCGGCATCTGGAGCGCGCCGCTTGTCGGTCAGGAAATCGTCACCATGGGCAAGTTGCGGCTCAACCGCAACGCCGCGCGTCGGGAAGTGGACCAGACCACCTACCAGCTCATGTACGCCCGGTACTCGATGTTCGCGAACATCCGGGAATCGTACTTCGAGATCCTCGCCCTGCAGAAGCGCGTCGACATCCTGAACTACCTCACCAACATCGCCGACCGCTCGGTGGAACAAACGAAAAAGCTGCTCGATGCCAAGCAGGTGGCCCGGCTGGACCTTGTCCAGCTCGAGGTGGAGGCGGAAAAGCTGCGCGCCGACCTCGAGGCCACGCTTCGGGAGTTCGATCCCGCCTACAAGAGCCTCGCCGCGGCCATCGGCCTCAACGCCATCGACCGCGCCCGCCTGGCCGGCGACCTGGAGGCCCCCCTGCCGGAGTACGACCTGGAACGAACGCAGGCCTACCTGCTCGAGGTGCATCCGGAGGTGATATCAGCACAAATTGGAGTCGACAAGGCGTGAATATTGCTCCGACGGGCCCAGGTGGAGCCCTATCCCAACCCCACGCTGATCGCCGGCTACACCCGCCAGAACCAGAACATCTCCAGCGACTACGACCTCGGCGTGAGCCTGCCCATCCCGCTGTGGAACCGCAACCAGGGGAACATCCAGTCGGCGCGCGCCATGGTGGGCGAGGCCACCCAGCAGATCGGGATGGCGCAGAACGACCTCACCGGCAGGCTGGGAGTGGCGTTCAGGAACTTCGCCTCCGCGCGGCGCCTGGCGGAACGGTACAAGACCGCGATCCTGCCGCGGGCCAAGGAGGCGTTCGACCTCAGCACGAAGGCCTATCAGGGAGGCCAGTTCGAATACCTGCGCGTGCTCACCGCCGAGCGGATGCTGGCGCAGGCCTACCTGGAGTATGTGAACGCGCTCAAGAACGCCTGGCAGGCCGCCAGCGTGATCTCGGGCCTGGCGCTCGAGGACGACTGGCCTCCCAAGCCCGCCGCGCCGGTTCCCCCCGCCTTGCCGGCACCGGGCGAAAGGTAGCCCCGAGGCGTCATCCGACCGTCTTGGCCGGATCCAGGAGCAGCGCCGAGACCGTGGCGACGGCGTAACCGGCGGCGAGAACCACGAACGCCGCCGTCCAGTTGCCCGCGGGATCCCACCGGGCCAAGACTTCGGGAATGAGGATGGGGGTGGTGGCCGCACCCAGGTTTCCCCACATGTTTCCCCAGCCGAACACCGCCGCGGTGTTCTTGCCGCCAATGTCCTGCATGTGCGCCCAGATGGCCGGCAGGCTCAGGTCGGAGGCGAACGATACAAGCGCCGCGGCGGCGACGAACCCCCAGGCCGATTGCAGGCTCAGGCAGCCGACATAGGCCATGAGCGCCGTCGCGTAGCAACCCGCCATCAGCGCCGAACGGCCCACCCGCCGCCCGAAACGGCGGGCCATGGCATCGGCAAGCGGCCCACCCGCCAACACGCCCAAAATCCCCGCGACAAGCACGAGCGTCGACATCAACCCGCCCAAGCCCGGATCCACCTGCTTGACATCCTTGAGGTACTTGGGCATCCAGGTCACCAGGAAAACCCAGCCCACATTGATGCCGAACTGCAGGGCACACATGGCCCACAGGCCCGGTGAGGCCAGCAGGGGGCCCAGCGGCGGAAAGCCGGGCGCGACCCCACCGTCGGCCGGTTGGCCGGCCACCTTCAACTCGGCATCGTTGCACCAGGGGTGGCACGCGGGAGATTCCCGCACCACGGCGAACACGACCATGGCCACCCCCAGGCCGAGCAAGCCATAGGCCACAAGCACGGCGCGCCAGTCGCCAACCCGCGCCAGCAGGGCGGCGGTCAACAGCGGCGCCAGGGCGCCCCCGACCCTTCCCCCGAGGCTAACGGCCGCGCTGGCCGTGGCCCGGCCGCCCGGCTGGATCCACCTCCTGATCAGGCTGCTGGCCGCGGGGTAACAGCCCGCCTGCGAAAATCCGAACATGAGCCTCGCCGCCATGAGCATCACGAATCCGGTCGCCAGACCGGTGAGCATGGTGCAAACCGACCAGGTGACCAGGTAGGCGGGCAGCATGGTCCGGGCGCCGAGGCGGTCGGCCAGCCATCCGGCGGGAACCTGGCCCAGGGCGTAGGTGAGGAAGAAAGCCGAGAGCACGGCTCCCATCTGGCGCTCGTCGAGGCCGAGGTCGGTACGGAACGACTCCAGCTTCACGATCTCGGCGATGCAGATGCGGTCGATGTAAAGGACCAGCGCCGCCGCCGTGGCGGCGCCCACAACCATGTGCCTGACACTGGTGGGAGACCCGCCCGGGGCGGAGGTTTCCAATCGTTGTTCCATGGCGACCTTTCCGGCGCGATCAGCCCGTCCGCCTCACCGGATGGTTCCCCGGGTTGAACAGTTCCGGCAGGAACGCCGTTCCCAGACCGGGGTCGGCGGGCGGCAGCAGCCAGCCGTTCTCGATCACCGGCTGCCTGTCGATCAGCCGCTCGTAAATGGTGCGGACATGGGCGCGCACGGTTTCCTGAAGCACCACGTTCCTCGAGGCCACCGAGCAGTGAAGCCCGGCGTACAAGGTCATCGGGCCGGTGCAGTCGTGCATGGTCGCCGAGATGTTGTGGGCCTGCGCCAGGTCGATGATCCGGCGGGTCTCGCTGATGCCTCCGGCCCAGGTGGGATCGATCATGACATAGTCGGCGGCGCGGGCCTCGAGCAGTGGCAGGTAGCTGGCGCGGCCGAGAAGCATCTCCGACGCCGCCACCGGCAGCCGGCACTGCCGGCGGAAATCGGCCAGCGTTCCGATGTTGTCCACGCGAAGCACATCCTCGAGCCAGAACGGCCGGATTTCACGGAGGGCCTCCGCCAGCCTCAGCGCCGAGGCCAACTGGAAGAAGGCGTGACCCTCGATCATGATTTCGATGCGGTCGCCCACCCGCTTGCGGATCTCGCGCAGCGGCTTCATCCCCTCCTCGATGTCCGCGGTCGACAGGTAGGCCCCGCCGCCCTTGTGCGCGTAGCGGTCGAAAGGCCAGACCTTCATGCCGAGGAAGCCCTCGGCGACCAGTTCCTCGGCGAGGTCGCCGGCGGCGTTGAAGGAGGACCAGTTGTCCTGAAGCGGCCCAGGCCGGCCCTCGTCGCCATAGCCCGGCCAGCCGGGGTGCGCCGCCGCGGCGCGCTGCTTCCGCGTCCCGTAGCCCGGCCCGCCGCAGGTGTTGTAGATTCGCACCCGGGGCTGGGCGGCACCTCCCAGAAGCCTCCACACGGGCTGCCGGCAGACCTGACCCAAAATGTCCCAGAGCGCCACATCGATCGCCGAGAGCGCCCGCAGTTCCGCCCCCGGGTGCCCGAAGGGGGTGCAGCGCTCGTACAGGAAGCGCCAATGCGACTCGATGTCGGTGGCCTCCGCGCCGATGAGCCTTTCGGCCATCCAGTCGTGGATGATCGCCTCGATGGCGGAAGGCGTGTAGTAGGTCTCGCCGCAGCCAACCAGGCCGTCGTCCGTGTGGATCCGGACGAAAAGCAGGTTGGTCATGATGTGGTGGGGCGTGGCGGTCTCGATGGCGACGATCTTCGGCATGGCGGGTCACCGGGGTTCCGTGGCGTGGAGCAGGCCACGAATGTAACCGAAGGCGAAGAGCCTGCCCAGCATGGTGTAGCCGGGTTCCCCGTCCTCCTCGCCGTCAAGCTGGGGCACATGGTCGGGGCGCATCGGTCCTGAAAATCCGACTTCCCTGAGGGCCCGGATCGCCTCGGCCATGTCGGTGGGCCCGTTGTCGTGGAAGGTCTCCTCGAACGCCTCCGCCGTTCCGCGGGCGTCGCGGAAGTGGACATAACGGATATGCCTACCAAGGCGGCGGATCGTCTCGGGAATGTCGGCGCCCATGGTGGCGAAGGTGCCGAGGCAGAAGCAGATGGCGTTGCGTTCGCTCGGCACCAGCGCCACCAGCCTCTCGAACCCTTCCACGGAGTTCATGATGCGGGCCTTGCCCATGAATGCCGGCAAGGGCGGATCGTCCGGGTGCATGGCCATGGTGACGCCGCATTCCTCCGCGACGGGGATGATCTCGCGCAGGAACCGCTCGAGGTTGGCCCAAAGCGCGCCGGTGGTGATGGTTTCCCGGCTGATGGCGGCGCTGGCGGCGTTGAGCGACACGGCGCGTTCGGCCTCGTCGAGCCTGAAGCCGGTGACAAGCGCGCCGCCCCGCGCCGGGATATGCAGCCGCGTGCGCACCCAGTCGGTCCCGGACATGAAGTTGTAGCAGAGGAGGTTGATGCCGGCCTTGGCCATGTTCCGCAGGAGGTTTTTCATTGCGGTGATTTCCTCACCGGAATGGTCGATGCCGAGCTTGATCTTCTCGATCGGCAGGTAACCTTCGACGGCCAGCACGCGCATTCCGTGGGCTTCCACCGACTTCCTGAGCTCCAAAAGGGCCTCGAACGATGGCCCGGAATAGCGCGCCACGATGCCGTCCACGCCGCACTGGGCCGCCAGGCGGAGGTTGCGTTCGTTGATCGGCGTCAGGACGGAACCCAGCAGCATGTCCAACCCCTCCCACAAGGGAACAGGAGTATAACCGGACGCCGCCGGATACATCAGGGCGTTGCCTGGCCTCGATCAGGCCCGGGAATTGGGGTATATTCAGTTGCTGGATTTTCCCGCCTTCCCGCCGCCCGAGAAACTTCCATGCCGCGACACTGGCCCGTCCTGCTGGCGATCTCGCTGACCCCGGCCCCGGCGATGCCGGCGGGACCCTCGTTCACCAACGAGGTGATGCCGATCCTGACCCGGCAAGGTTGCAACCAGGGAGCCTGCCACGGCAAAGGCGCGGGGCAAAACGGGTTCCGACTGTCGCTGCGCGGCTATGCCCACGAGCAGGACATCATCTCGATCACCCGTGAGTACAACGGCCGCCGGATCGACCGCAACTTCCCCGCGCGCAGCCTGCTGCTCACCAAGGCGAGCGGCAGCGCGACGCACGAGGGCGGCCGGGTCTTCTCGCCTGAAAGCCGCGAGCATGCCACCCTCATGGAATGGATCAAGGCCGGATCTCCCGGGCCCGACGCCGACGAACCCAGGATCTCCAAGCTGGAAGTCACGCCCCAGGACAGGATCCTGAAAGTCGGCGAAAGGATCCACCTCAAGGCGACGGCCACCTTCACCGACGGCGGCAAGCGCGATGTCACCTGGCTCACCAGGTTCGACGCCAACGAACCGGCCATCGCGGAAGTCACGCCGGCGGGCGAGGTGCTGGCCAAGCGCAACGGCGCCGCCTCGGTGCGCGCGGCGTTCCTCACCGAGGTCGCCGTGGCCAGCTTCACCATCCCGCATGAGTCGGCCGTCGATCCGTCAAAATTCCAGGCCAGGAACAACTTCATCGACGACCATGTCTTCCCCCGTCTGAAGGACCTGCGCATCGAACCTTCGGAAAAGGCCGGGGACGCCGAATTCCTCAGGCGGATCTTCCTCGACCTCACCGGCACGCTTCCCACGCCGGCCGAGGTTCGCTCCTTCCTCGCCGACAATGATCCGGCCAAGCGGGACAAGTTGATCGACTCGTTGATAGGCAGGCCCGAATTCGTCGATTACTGGACGCTTTTCCTCGGCGACCTGCTGCAAAACCGCAAGGAACGCGACCATGATGTCCGCGGCGTGAAGGGGGTGAGGCAGTTCCACGAGTGGCTGCGCGCCCAGGTGGCAGCGAACCGGCCCTGGGACGCCCTGGCCCGGGATGTGCTCACGGCAACCGGCAAGACCACCGATGCTCCCGCCATCGGATACTTCATCGTCACGGTCGGGGAATTCCGCGAGCAGGAAAAATCGGAGGTGGCCGAGTCGGTCGCCCAAGCCTTCCTTGGTACCCGCATCGGCTGCGCCCGCTGCCACAACCACCCGCTTGAACGCTACACCCAGGACGATTTCTACCACTTCTCGGCTTTCTTCAGCCGGGTGAAACTCGATCGCAAGAACCCCAAGGAGGCACCCACGGCCTTGGCCGTGGCACCAAGGGACGCCAACGACCGACGCCCGCCGGGGGTCAGCCAGCCGCGCACGAGGCAATATCTCCAGCCCAGGCCGCTCGACAGGTCGGAGGTCAAGGTGGCCCCCGGCGCCGATCCGCGTGTCAGCCTGGTCCAATGGATGACCAACCCGGCCAACGAGCATTTCGCGGCCGCCATGTCCAACCGCGTCTGGAAACATTTCATGGGCGTGGGCCTGGTGGAACCGGTCGATGACCTTCGCGCCACCAACCCGCCCAGCAATCCCGGGCTATTCAAGGCCCTCGCCGGTGAATTCGCCGGCCATGGCCACGACTTGCGCCACCTGATCCGGGTGATCGTGAAGTCGCGCGCCTACCAACTGACATCGGCGACCCTGCCGGGCAACCAGGCCGAGACCCGGTTTTACTCGCACTACCACGCCCGCCGCCTGCCCGCCGAGGTTTTGCTCGATGCCATCTGCCAGGCCACGGGCGTGCCGGAAAGGTTTGATGGATATCCGGAGGGCGTGAGGGCCCTGCAGGTGCCGGATCCCGGCGTGAACTCGGCTTTCCTGCGCATGTTCGGCCGGTCGGAACGCGTGACCGCATGCACCTGCGAACGGTCGGGCGAGGTGACGATGCCGCAGCTTTTGCACCTGCGCAACGGCGAGCGGATGATCGAGAAACTGGCTTCGCCCGGTGGAGTCCTGGGTCGGTTGCTGGCCGGCGAGAAAGACGACGACCGGGTGATCGACGAACTGTTCCTGCGAACGCTCTCGCGGTTGCCGGAAAGCGCGGAGAGGCTGGCGGTGCGCAAGGCGCTTGAGGCGGGCGACCCGAGGGCGGATGTATTCCGCGACCTGTTCTGGGCGCTGCTCAACGCCAAGAGCTTCGCCTTCAACTCCTGAGCGGGAACCGCGGGCAAGGGAGAGCCCACTCGCGGCTTGGATGATATTGGCGCCCGGTTTCGGCCGATGTTACCGTGACCGGACAGCCATCGGGGGAATTGACCATGCTCGACATCGTCCTTGGACAATCGGCTTCGCGGCGCTGCGACGGACAGAGCCGCCGGGACATCCTCCGGGCGGGCGGCTTGGGCGCCCTGCCGCTGCCGATGCTGTTGCGGATGGAAGCGGCGACGGCCGCCGACAACCCGGGCGCCAGGGCGCCGGCACGCGCGGGCCGGGGGCCTCGCGCCAAATCGGTTATCCTCGTTTTCCTAGGTGGCGGGCTTTCCCACCACGACAGCTTCGACCTCAAGTCCGAGGCCCCCGAGGAGATCCGGGGAAAATACAAGCCCATATCCTCCGTCATCCCGGGCCTGCGGGTCGGCGAGAAATTGCCCCGCATGGCCTCGCTGATGGACAAGATCACCCTCGTCAGGTCAGGTTCCCACAACAACGACCATCATGAGACCGCCACCAACTGGGTGCTCTCAGGCCGGTTCGGGACACCATTTGGCGATTATCCCGCCATTGGCGCCGTGGTCTCCCATGAATCGGGATTCACCGGAACGCTTCCGCCTTATGTGGCCGTGCCGCGCAACCCGTCGTTCACCTGGGAACTGGGTAAATCCGCCTTCCTCGGCGGACGCTACGAATCGTTCAAGGCGGGCGACCCGAACGCCTCCGATTACAAGGTGCAGGATGTCAGCCCGGCCGAACCCCTGCCGCCCCGCAAGATCCAGAGGCAGGAAACACTCCTCAAGGCGGTCGACAGCCTGGCGACCCGGGTGCGTGGCAACGATCAGGTCGCCACTTACGACGAGTTTCACCAGCGAGCCGCCGCCATGATCCTCTCGACGGAGGCCCGGAAGGCCTTCGACATGGGCGCCGAGTCCGGAAAGCTGAGGGACCGCTACGGCCGCAACTCGGCGGGGCAGTCGATGCTGATGGCCAGGCGTCTGGTCGAGGCGGGGGTGCGCTTCGTCACGGTGAACTACGCCGGGTGGGATCATCACGGCAAGATCTTCGAGTCGCTCGACAAGAAACTCCCCGAGTTCGACCAGGCTGTTTCGGCGCTCGTCGCCGACATGCACGACCGCGGAACCAGCCGCGACACGATGGTCGTCGTCATGGGTGAGTTCGGAAGAACCCCGAAGATCAACAAGGACGCCGGACGCGATCACTGGGGCCAGGCCGGCTCGCTGCTTTTCTTCGGCGCCGGAGTGAAACAAGGATTCGTTTTGGGAAAAACCGACCGGCAAGGGGCGTACGCCGTCCATCGCCCGGTGGCCCCGGCGGATGTCGCCTACACCATCCTTGACAGCCTGGGAATCGATCCCCGCAAGCAGCTCATGTCACCCGATGGCCGCCCCATAGAAATCCTCGACCAGGGCGAACTGGTCCGCGACATCCTGGCCTGAGCCCGACGATGCGACAAATCCTCGCGGCATGGCTCGGCATCGCCTTACTCGCGGCCACGGCCCAAGAACCCGACAAAAACGCCAAGGCCAAGGAGTCACCCGTCCTCCTCATGTCGCGACCGTTGGGCGTCAACCCCGGCCACAAGGGCAAAATCACCCTCAACGGCCTGCGCATCAACGACATCACGGAGGTCATCTCCGACACGCCCGGCATCAAGGCAAAACAGTCGGGCAAACCCAGGTCCTTCAACCCGCCCAAGGATTTCCCGAAACAAAAAACCGGCGACGGCGAGGTGGATGTCGAACTGGAACTCCCGCCGGGCTTCACGGGCGCGTCGGTCGCCCTGGTGGCCAAGGGCCCCAAGGGGGTCTCACCGCCCTTGGCGATAAGCGTGGATCCCTCACCCGCGGTCGCCGAGAAGGAACCCAACGACTCGTTCCAGCAGGCCCAGCCAATCACGCTTCCCGCGACGGTCTCGGGAGCCATCAACAGGGATCGCGACACCGATGTGTTCCGTTTCGAGGGCAAGGCCGGGGAAACCATCCGCGTCGATGTGCTTGCCGCCAGGCTAGGTTCACCCGCCGACTTGTACCTGAGCGCGCATGATGGGGAACGCCGCATCCTCGCCACCTGCGACGACATGCCCGGCAGCGCCGATCCCGCCATCACGCTCAAGCTGCCGCGAAACGGAACCTACTATTTGTCGCTGATCGAGTCGCACGATGTCGGAGGCCCGACATTCCTTTACCGCATGAGCGCGCGCCTGGAAAAATGAGCCCCTGGGCGCTTGATGACCAAGGATGCAAGGCTGGTTTCCTACCGCCTCTCCACCCTGTTGCCCGGGAGCTTGCGCGCCGCGCGCGCCAGTTCCATCTGGAACAGAACCCGGCTCAACTCCGCCGGGCCAAGGCCCGTGCGGCTGCCCAGCTCATCCACGAAGAGCGGCCCCCCGGCCAAGGCGTTCCACACGGCCTGGCCAGGTCCGTCAAGCGTGGGCGGCGCGACCGGTTCGGCAGGAGGGACCGGCGGCGGGCTGGCTGCCGCGGATTCCGTCTCATCAAACAGGGCACCTTGCCTGGTCTTGGGTGCCGGCATGTCGGCCACCGCCTCCAACACATCGTCGAGGCCCCGGCACAGGATCGCGCCCTTGCGGATCAACTCGTGGCAACCCGCGGCCAACGGGTTGTCGAGAGCCCCCGGCATCGCCAGCACCGGCCGGCCCTGCTCGGCTCCATGCACGGCGGTGTGGAGAGCGCCGCTTTTTTCCCGCGCCTCCACCACCACCACGGCGCGTGACAATCCGGATATGAGCCGGTTGCGCGCCGGAAACAGCCCTGCCTGGGGTTTTTGCGACATGGTTTGTTCGGAAATCAGGCCGCCAGACGCGATGACCGCCTCGGCCAACCGGTCGTGTTCGGGCGGATACACCGATGACAACCCGTTGGCCAACACCGCCAGCGTGCGCCCTCTGCCTTCCAAGGCTCCCTCATGCGCCGCGGCATCCAGCCCTCGAGCCAGGCCGGAGATCACCGTGTAGCCGGCACGCGCCAGCCCTTCCGCCAATCGTTTGGCCTGGCGCAAGCCATGGTTGGTGGCATCACGCGAGCCCACGATGCCCACGGCGCGCTCGTCCGCGGCAAGGTAGTTGCCCCGCAGATAAATCAGGGGAGGCATCCCCTCAAGCGGTGTCAGGGGAGCCGGGTAGCCGGCGGCGCCTTGGGCCAGCACGGTGGCCTTGTGCCGCGCCAGAAGCGCAAGCTCGGCATCAACCCGCGCGTCGCGTGCCGCCTGCGCCAAGCGGGAGGCCACCTCGCCCCGCAGGTGCGGCACCGTCTCCAGTTGGGCGGGTGTCGCCGCCAAGGCCGCCACCGCCGTTCCAAACCGCTCAAGCAGCGCGGATAGAAGGCGCGGCCCGATGCCGGGCACCAGCCTGAGCGCCAACAGGGCGCGCAACTCCTCGGGGGCGGGCATTGTCGCGCTCATGGGGAATCGGCCATGAATGGGATCGGAGTCTCAACGATTCCATTATGCGACATTCAAGTCCTTCTCACGCCCCCAGCACTGCCAATTATCAAGATTGCCAGCAAGTTGATCGATCGGCCCCAACCTGTCGCCTGATTGACCCATGACCTGTGACGCCCCTCCACGCGCTCAGACTTGCCCGCTTGAATGAGCGCACCCGGTTGAATTGGAAGCATCTTGCGACCGTTGGAGCAGGTTTTGAGATGGCTTTTTTCCAAGCCCTTCACCCACCACATCAGGATCGTGAAGGATCATGAGGCACCAGAGTGAAACGGGAATATTGAGCAAAAGGCATCCCAAGTCAAGCATTCCGGCAAGGCTTCCAGCGAAGGCCAACCGGTAGGATCCGCCCCGAAGCATGGCGCTGGCCCCAGCAACCGAGATGGCACCGACCATGGCCATGCAAAACCACAAAACCGCCATGCTGAGTAACATCGTGGCCTCCCTTTGCCTGTGCTGTTCATGGAACCACATCATCTGCCTAAAGCTCGAATCGGTTTCCTCCTTGCCGGCATGGGATTGATCAGGAAAAGCCGTTCGGGCAGGAACAGTATTGTTAGCGATCGCCATCATTGAGAACTGGAAAAACATCAACATGCCCAAACCGAGGTTGATGGCCCCGCAGAATAGCAGAAAAATCCCCGGTGTTCTTAGCTTGCGCCGTGTTTCCGGGCTGAGGGAAACAGAATACCCATTTGTGGACTCCACAATTGCTGATTCTTGTACTGGTTTCGGACGAATCCACCGGTAAATAGTGTAAAGGGCGCTTATGATCGCCCCGACGGCTGTCACAAACTTGAGGATCGATGCGATGGTTTCCATCGGGACCCCATGTGTGGCGGGACCTGCGATGAGTTAAGCCGAAGAATCATGCCTGTGCAGCCCGTTTATTCAGGGTCTGGATTGAACAAACGGCCTTCATCGTCCGGGCTTGGCGGCGCGAGAAACCTGATCGAAGCCGGAACCCGGCGCCTCACGGCGCCCGGTTCCACCGCTCGGCTCTAGGGATTGGCTCCAGCGCTCGGCTTCACCGCTGTCATGTGGTAACCTCGCTTTCCGATCCCCGAAACGGAGAGCCACCATGTTCCATGTCCTGATGCTGTGCAACCTGATTGCCACGGGTGACCCGGCACCCGCCAAGCCGTTGAAGGTGCTGCCGGTGCCCGGGGAAGTATTTCAAGTCTCCGGAAGGACGGCGTTCCTGATTCCCGCGCCCAAGGCGCCGGCCGGCAAGGCGAAGGCTTGGGTCTGGTATGCCCCCACGCTGCCCAACCTGCCGGGCAAGGAGGAGGCGTGGATGTTCGAACGGTTCCTCGAGTCGGGCATCGCCATCGCGGGGATTGATGTCGGCGAATCGTTCGGCAGCCCGGCCGGCCGGGCCCTCTACAGCGGGCTTTACCAGGAGTTGACCAGCAAGCGCGGATATTCCGCCAAACCGGTGATGCTGGGCCGCAGCCGGGGCGGCCTGATGACGCTGTCGTGGGCGGCGGAAAACCCCGACAAGGTGGGCGGCTTCGCCGGGGTGTATCCGGTGTGCAACCTCGAAAGCTATCCGGGCCTGGCCCGCGCGGCGGGCGCCTACGGCCTCGACGCGGAGGGCCTTCGGTCCAGGCTCAAGGAACACAACCCGGTGGAAAGACTGGAAGGACTGGCCAAGGCCAAGGTGCCGCTGTTCGCCATCCATGGGGATGTGGACAAGGTGGTTCCGCTGGAAGCCAACACAGGCATGGCCAAGGATAAGTACTCGGCGATGGGTGGCACCTTCGAGGTTCTGGTGCCCAAGGGGCAGGGCCACAACATGTGGGTTGGCTTCTTCCAGTGCCAGGAACTGGTGGATTTCGTGCGCAAGAACGCACGCTAGGATGGTTCCGCTTTAATCTTGTGAAACCTTGCCGGTTGCGCGGGCGATGCCAGGAATGCTGGTCGTAGGCCGCCGGCCGGAACAACCGTTTCACCCGTCCCCAAACGCACCCATGGCACAACCCTGACAACGGTCAGCCGGAACGACTCCGACCGCCAATCCAACCGGCAAGACCGTTATCCGGCCGGGAAAAAGCCACCGATACCAGATGCGACAGTAGTGCCGCCGGAACCAGGGCGGCCACGCTGCCGCGCGACCGGCAGCGGCGGATCACGCGGGGATCCCGCCGTCATGGATGACGGACGAATCCCCCCGCCGCCGCGCATGAAGCCCGGGCGCGAGGGTTCTGGTTCAAGGGAGTCTTGGTCATGGGATTTCGCCTGGGAGTGCCGCTCACGGCTGTCCTGGTCGTGCTGATGGGACTGGTTCCCTCGGCGTCGGCCTCGCATGTGGGCGCAGGCAACTTCTCGAGTTGTTGCAACACCTGCGACGACAGCCAGGGGGTCTTCTCCTCGGCTTGGCGGCTGTTCAAGCCCAAGTACCAGCTCGTGTTCGACACCGTGCTGGAAAAGCGGTGGCACACCACCTACCAGACTGTCACCGAGACGGTACTGAAGGATGTGAGGAAAACCTGCTATCGCGAGGAAACCCGCACCTGCTACAAGCCCTGCACGGAGACCATCCGCAAGACGGTGCAGGAAACGGTGATGAAGCCCAAGTACACGACCGGCTTCCGCGAGTGCGAATTCACGGTCACCAAGCCCGTCACCCGCACCGTGTGCAAGGAGGTCGAGGAGACCAAGTTCAAGCCCGAGTACGAGACGAAGTACAAGGAATGCCAGTACACGATCTGCAAGAAGGTGCCTGTGCAGTGCGAGAAGGAATGCCGGTACACCGTTTGCCGGCCGGTTTGCGAGGTCGAGAACCGCACGGTGTGCGGCCAGGTGACGAAGAAACTGTGCGAGGACCATGTCAAGGAATGCGTCTCGTATGTGTGCAAGCCGGTCTGCGAGACGGTGATGAAGGACTGCACCTACACCGTGCGCCGGCATGTGGTGGAGGAGAGCGTGAAGGAAGTGCGCTGCACCGAATGGCGCACCGAGGTGCAGCAGTGCGAACGGGAGGTTCGCCGAACCGTGCGGACGCCCGTCAGCGAAACCAGGGTGATTTCGAAGCTGGTGGGGGAATGGACCACCGAGGAATACACGGTGCCCGGCCGCAAGGTGGTGAAGTGGGTCCGCGAGCAGGAGTGCGAGTTCGATCCGTGCACCTGCCGCAACATCTGCAAGCCTGGCAAGTGGGTGAAGTGCGAAAGCCAGTGCCCCGACCAGGTCTGCAGCCGGCGGGTCTTCCGCACGCGCACCATCTGCTGCGAGGTTCCCGTCACCAAGATCGTGAAGGAATGCGTGGTTGACAAGGTGCCTTACACGGTTTGCAAGAAGGTGCCCGTCACCGTTTGCAAGCAGGTGCCCGTGAAGGTGTGCAAGGTGGTTTGCGAAACCTGTACCAAGCAGGTTCCCGTGACCAAGACCCGCATGGTGACCGAGAAGGTTGTCAAGCAGGTTCCCTACACCACGACCCGCCTGGCGCGGGGCGCCTTTGTCGACCCCGCCGACGGCCACGGCTACGCCGACCCCGGCGAGGGCCGCTCGTTCGTCGAGGGTGCCCAGTACCAAAAGACGGTCAGCACGACCCGCAAGCGGATGGTGACGGAAACCCTCACCAAGATGGTGCCCTACACCACCTACAAGACGGTCCAGGAAACCTGCTCCAAGATGGTGCCCTACACCGTCTGCCGCATGGTTCCCTGCACCGAGAAGAAGATGGTGCCCTGCAAGGTGACCGAAATGGTGACGGAAACCCGCACCAAGAAGATCCCCTACACCACCTGCACGATGGAGCCATGCACCATCAACAAGACCGTCAGCGAGAAGGTCACGAAGATGGTTCCCCACACCGTGACGGTGAAGGTGCCTTACACCGTGTGCGAGCAGGTTCCCGTGAATGTCTGCAAGCGGGTGCCGGTGTGCGTGGAAAAGGAAGTGTGCGTGAGGAAGCCGAGGATCGTCGCGCTTTGCGATGATCCGTGCGACCCGGGCCACCTTGGCAAACTCAAGGACCGCCTGTGCGGCAAGGGAGGCGACGGCATCCACGACCCGCAGGCGCCCGCTGATCCTGGCACCAAGGGGTCCAAGGGTGGAGACGCGAAAGGCAAGTAGCCGGTCCCCGGCCTAGCCGGCTGATCAGGTCCCCCGGAACCGACAGGTTTCGGGGGACCTTTCCTTTGGCGGGCTAACGGAGCTGGTGGAACGCCAGGCCCGAGCCGATCTTCGGATAAAAGTAAGTGCTCTTGGCCGGCATCCGTTCACCCCCCGAGGCGATCTCGGCGACAAGGCCCATCGTGGCGGCCGGCACCAAAATGCATAGGTCCGCGCCGGCAGCCGCGGCAAGGTCGTCCGACACCTCCTCGTGCCTGTGCACATAACGGATGGCGGGCGATCCCTGGAACAGCGGCGCCAGCAGCCCGTCGATGCCCACGCCATGGGCGATGGCGACCCCGAGCGAACGCCAAGCCGCCGACTTGGCGGGATGCCTGACCTCCATGAGCGACGGATCGGTCAGGCGCGCCAGCGTCCATTCGCCATCGGCCCGGGTGCCGAAGGCCAGCAGGTCCTGACCGCCGTCCATCTCGATCTCCTCGGCGGCTTCCCGGCAGCCTTCCGTCCTGCGGCCGACCCGCCTCAGCTCGAACGCCGGAGACAAGGCTTCCGACAACCTGGCGACCGTCAGGCCGGGCAGGCCTGAAACAAGCCGGTGGGTCGGCTGGATCTCGAGGCCAGGATCATCCATCCCCACCATGTACATCATGATGAAACGGGCCGGGTGGTCGGGATCGAGGTTGTTCCCCTGCCGGCGGGCCAGTTCCTCGCGCTCGGCCAGGTAGGCGAGGGCCGTCTCATAGCGGTGGTGGCCGTCGGCCAGGTAGATCGGCTTGTCGGCCAGGAAGGCGGAAACCGCCGTCACCGCGGCGTGGTCGGTCACCGGCCAGACTCGGGTGACCACCCCCAGATGATCGGTGGCCTGCAGGGGGAGGGCTCTTCCCACGGCATGGTCGAGGATCTGCTGCGCCTCGCGGGTTTCGTCGGGAAACAGTCCGAAGACGGGGCTCAGGTTCATCGAGGTGGCGCGGAAGATGCGAAGCCGGTCGGCCTTGGGTCCGGGCAAGGTTTCCTCGTGGGGAAACACCGTGCCCGCGCCGAACGGCTCAAGCCTCACGCGGGCGATGAAACCCTTGCGCACCAGCGTTCGGCCACCGGCCGTGAATTCCTGGTGCACCAAGGTCATGCTGCGCTGCGAATCCTGCAGGAGCACATCATCGGCCAGGAACTCGCGCAGGCACGCCGCGGATCGCGTGGCGCGGTTGTCGTGCTCATCATCCCCGGGATGCTCGTAGCCGAGGATGAGGCGCACCACATTCGCCGGATGCTGTTCATGAAGGCGGCGCTGCAGGTCCGCGTCGATCACATCGTAAGGAGGCGCGATGACATCCTCGAGGGCTCCGACACGGGCCAGGTTGTAGCGGAAGGCGCGGAACGGTTGGACATCGGCCATGGCGGAACTCCCGGTGATCCGCTCATCGTACAGGGTGGTTCGGATACCATGATCCCATGGGAAGCATCAGGGAAATTCTGTCCGGGCGCCTCGGGGAGATCCGTGGCCGGGTCGCGGGGGCCTGCGCCCGTTCCGGTCGCGATCCCGCCACGGTCACGCTGGTGGGCGTCACCAAGACGGTCGGCCATGAGGTGGCGCGGGCGCTGGTCGAGCTGGGCGTGGCCGACCTGGGCGAGAACCGTCCCCAGGAACTTTGGCGAAAGGCCGGTTTGGTGTCCGGCGCCCGGTGGCACGCCATCGGCCACCTGCAACGCAACAAGGTGGAGCGGACGCTCCCGGAGGTTTCCCTCATTCATTCGTGCGACAGCGCCCGCCTGCTGGAAGCCATCAACGCCGAGGCGATGGGACAAGAAAGAGTGGCCAGGGTGCTTCTCGAGGTCAATTGCAGCGGCGAGGATGCCAAGCAGGGATTCGAGCCCGCCGAAGTGCCGGGCCTTGCCGCGATGCTGAACCGCATGCCCGGCATCGAGGTTCACGGCCTCATGACCATGGCGGCGATCGCGGACAACCCCGAATCGGCGCGCCCGGCGTTCCGCCGCCTGGCGGCGCTGGCGCGCGAATTGCGGCCGCTTTTGGACGGCAGGCACCCCGCGACACAGCTCAGCATGGGCATGAGCGGCGACTTCGAAGTGGCCGTCGAGGAAGGCGCCACGCTCATCCGCCTGGGCACCATCCTCGTCGGCGGGCTTGAGCCGGCATGATCAGCATCACCGATTCTCCGGGCGGCGTGACCATACCCGTGAGGGCCCAACCGGGTGCCCGTCGCACCGCCATCGTGGGCGAGCATGCCGGCGCGCTGAAGGTGGCCGTGAACGCGCCACCCGTTGACGGTAAGGCCAACGCGGCGCTCGAGGAGGCGCTCGCCGGCTGGCTCGGCCTGAAGCGGTCGCAGGTGTCCCTGGCCAAGGGGGCCTCCAGCCGCGACAAGGCGTTCTCCGCCCTTGGAATCGACGCGGACATGGCGCGCGCCCGACTCGCTCCCCACCTGCCCCCCGCGTGAGGCGCACGATGTTCAGCGCGCTGAGGCACCGCGACTACCGCCTGTACTATTTCGGACAGGGATTGTCGCTCATAGGGTCATGGATGCAAACCACGGCGCTGGCCTGGCTCGCCTACAGCATCACCGGCCAGAGTTCATGGACGGCCTCGGTGGCCATCGGCATGATCCTGCCCACGGCCATCCTCGCGCCGCTGGCGGGCATCCTCGCCGACAGGGTACCCAAGCGAAGGCTGGTTCTGGCCAGCCAAACGGCGTTCGGCCTGCAAGCCGCCGCGCTTGCCGCTTACGCCCTCTGGGGAAGCCCCACGGCATGGGGCCTCGTCGGCTTCGCCTGGCTGGGTGGCGCGGTCCAGGCGATCGACCTGCCAGCGAGGCTCAGCTTCCTCAAGGACCTCACCTCCCGGGAAGACCTTCCCAATGCCGTCGCCCTCAACTCGGTCCAGTTCAACCTGGCCAGGGCGCTGGGTCCGGCGCTCGCCGGTTGGATCATCTCCGTCGCGGACCCGGCCCTGTGCTTTGCCGCCAACGCGGCGAGCTACCTCGCCGTGCTTGGCAGCCTCGCCTTCATACGCGCCGTGGGGGAACCCGCGCCGCTTCGGGTCGGCGAGACGCCACCATCGTTTTTCGCCGTGCTTCGTGACGGCGGTGAGCTGGGGTTCTTCATCTTCCTGGCCACGGGTGCGGCGCTGTTCGGCTGGCCGATGCTTTCCCTGCTTCCCCAGGTGGCAGCGGATGGGCTTGGCTGGCATGCCGCGGGCCATGGCTGGCTGCTGAGCGCGGTGGGCGGGGGGGCCATGGTTTCGGCCATGGGCATCGCCGCATGGGGAAACGACGCGAACTTGTGGCGGCGCATTCGCGTCGGACTGCTGATGACGGCGCTGGGGCAGGGGGTGCTGGCCGGTTCCTCGGCGCTTGCCGATGCCGCGGTCGGGACGGCCCTCGCGGGCGCCGCCCTGGCCGGCATGGGCCTCATCATGGTGCTGGCCACCGCGCAAGGTGCCGTGCAGCAACTGGCCGACGACCGCTCCCGGGGCAAGGCCATGGCCCTGTGGACGATGGGGCTCAGTTTGGCCACGCCGCTGGGCAATGCCGTTTTCGGGCCCTTGGCCGACGCCGTTGGACACCCATTCGCTCTGGCGGTAATGATGGCGGGGATGGTCGCGTTGCTGCTACCCTCGGCCTTTGGGACGCTATCACCAATTTCCTTGGACCAGGATGGGATTGGACGCCCATGAGATCCTCTGCCATGATTGTCGCTTAACTGGCGTTCGCCTGCCGGTTTGCCCTTGCCCAGGACAACCCGAATGACGACCTTGTCTCGCTGCTGAGGCTTGACAAGCCCATCCGGCTAGTCGACATACCCTCAACCAGCGGCGGAACATGATCGTTGGCGGAGGGGAAAAAGCACAAGGCGACGGTGGTCGTGTTCCTGAGCTTCAATTGTCCCATATCGAACCGCTACATCCCGGTCCTTGGCGACCTGGCCTCCAAGCACGCGAAAAACGATGTCATCTTCATCGGAATTCCCGACCAGAATGATCCCGCGGAGGTTAAAAAGCTGGCGCTTGAATTCAAGGCTTCCTTCCCGATGCACTACGATCCTGAAAACAAGGTCGCCGACGCTTTCCTCGCGAAGACCTCCCCCGAGGCGTTCCTTCTCGACTCGAACCTGACACTCCGGTACTTCGGCGCCATTGACGACCAGTATGCCGACCGGACGACCCGGCTTCCCCAAGCCCGCACCCGGCATCTCGATGAAGCGATTCAGGCCGTGGTTGATGGCAAGGGGGTTCCCGTCAAGCACGCGGCAGCGAACGGGTGCCCCCTCGAACGGGCGAGGAAATCCGCGCCCGCGACGGGCGCGATCACTTTCCACCGCGATGTCCAGCCGATCATCAACACCAGGTGCCTGCAGTGCCACCGCAAGGGCGAGGTCGCCCCATTCGAACTGGCGACTTACGACGACGCGTACGCCTGGGCGGATGACATCAAGACCTTTGTCGCCAACCGCACCATGCCGCCCTGGCATTTGACGGCGGGAGTGCCGATGCGGAACGACATCAGACTTTCCGAATCCGAGATCAGCACCATCGTGAAGTGGGTGGAAGGCGGTTCGCCGCGAGGCAACCAGGCTGACGCGCCCAAGGCCCCGGAGTTTCCCCCAGGCGACCGCTGGGACGACAACGATCCGCCCGATGTGGTCATGAAGCTGCCCGGACAGTTTCACCTTGGCGCCCTGGGGGAGGATCATTACCGCACCTTTGTGTTCCCGTTGAACAACAAGGAGGAGAAGTATGTGCGGAAATCGCAGTTCATTCCCGGGAACAAGAAAATCGTCCACCACTCGTTGCTTTTTTACGATGGCGTCGGATTGGTGCTTGACGCGCAGAAGCGCCTGGGCAATCCAAAGCCGCGCCATCCGGGAGACATGGATTTCGGTCCCGGGTACGAATCGGGCATGGGTCTTGGCTTTATTCCGGATCCTAGAAATATCAAGAAAAACCAGGATAATGCGGGGTCGGGCCTTTCGGGATGGGTCCCGGGATCGGGGGCCCTCGCCAATCCCCCCGGGGCGTGCCATGTGATCCCCCCCGATTCAAACCTGCTTTTCCAAACGCATTATCATCGCTCCGGAAAACCGGAAATCGATGCCGACAGCCGCATAGCCGTATGGTTTTCCAAGAAAAACCCGCGAAATTCGTCAAGGGCAAACTGCTCGACACCTCATTCCGGTACATCCCCAAGGGAAGCGCCGGGTTTCGCTCGATTGGATCATTGGAATTCAAGGAAGATTGCGAATTATGGTGCCTCGCTCCCCACATGCACATGCTTGGCAAGGAGATGAGGATTTGGCTTCAACCAGCGGGATCGTCCAGCCGACAACTGCTGTTGCAATTGGAACGCTGGGATTTCAATTGGCAGTCGCGTTACCTCCTCAAGGATCCAATTCCCTTGAAAAAGGGCGCGCGGCTTTTCGTGGAAGCGGTTTTTGACAATTCCACAGGCAATCCTTCCAATCCAAACCATCCGCCCAAGACGGTATATTTGGGCGAAAGCACGGAAGATGAGATGGGGTTCGTGGTCGTGGGTATCATGACTGACAGCAGGCCGAATGGCACTTCCGATTTCTTTAACTACTTCGAAAAGATGCTTGAGGCGAACACCTTGCGCAAACTGATGGAAAAACGCTAGGCCAGTGACCGTTGCCGGTATCTTGGTGGCATGGCCATCCATCTGGACCACAATGCCACCACCCCTTGCCTGCCCGAAGTGTGGGATGCCATGCGCCCCTGGGCGGTGGAGGCATGGGCCAACCCGGCCAGCACCCACGGGGCGGGGCGCGCGGCGCGCAGGGCCCTGGAGGACTCGCGCGAGGAAATCGCATCGCTGCTTGGCGCCTGGCCGGACGAGGTGGTCTTCACATCGGGCGCCACGGAAGCCAACGCCATGGCGCTGGCGGGAATCCGGCCGGGTGATTTGGTGGCGGCTTCCGACTTGGAGCACCCCTCCATCCGCGAAAACCTGACGCTGGCCGAATCCCGGGGAGCCCGGGTCAACCGCTTGCCGCGAGCCGACAGGGGAATCATCAATCCGCGCGATTGGGCCGCCTTGTGCACCGAGGGTCCGAACCTTCAGGTGGCGACGCTGGCCGGGCACGAGACCGGCGCCGTGCAGGACATGGCGGCTTTGATCGACGCGACACGGCGCCGCTTCGGTGACGCCGGCGCCTGGCACATCGACGCCACCCAGGCCGTGGGCAAGATTCCGGTTGATTTTCATCGCCTTGAGGTTTCGACATTGTCGTTTTCAGCGCACAAGTTCTTCGGGCCCAAGGGGGTCGGGGCGCTCCTTGTGCGGCGCGGCGTGTCCTTGCCTCCGTTGTTCGTCGGTGGCGGCCAGCAGCGCGGCCGACGCTCGGGAACCGAGGCTGTCTACCTTGCGGTGGGCATGGCCAAGGCCCTTCGCATGGCGGTCGATGGCATGGCTGATCGCCAAATCGCATGCACGCAGCTGCGCGAGGGGTTTCTCGCCGGAATTGCCCCATGCAAGCCATGGGAAATCCTCGGTCCGCTCGCGGGAGGACTCAACCATGTGCTTCTCATCGCGTTTCCCGGGGTGCGTTCCGACATGGCCTTGATGGCGCTTGACCTCGAGGGGATAAGCTGCAGCGCCGGCGCGGCGTGTTCGTCGGGCAGTTCCCTTCCCTCGCCGGCATTGGCATTGATCGGCCTGCCCGAAGAGCATCGAAAGTCCGTCATCCGCTTCAGCCTGGGGCCTTTTCTCAACCCCGATGAGGTTTCCATGGCCGGTTCAGCCGTGGCCAAAATCATCGCGCGACTCCGCGGGCCGCATGCATGAACCTGCTGGAGCTGCCTGAATTCCGAGCGGCGCAAATGGCCCTTGGGGCGCTGGAACCGGTTCCCGAGAGCCCCCACATACCGGTCGTGGTTGTTTGGGGTCTTCCGGGATGCGGACGCACGACGCTCCTGAGAAAGCTGGCGACCGAATGGCGAAAGCATTACGGCAAGAGCGCTTCCCTGTTATGCCGGGGTTCGGCACTGGCCACGCGGCGGCTACCCGACAAGGGAAGGGTGACCTTGCGAAGGCTCAAGGAATTGCCCTTGGTGGTGATTGATGATTTCGCTTCGATTTCGCCCAAGGTTGTTCCAAGGTTCGCCACACTTCTGGATCACCGCAACCAGGAACGCCACGCCACGGCCTTATCGCTCGCGACGCCTCCATCCGAAATTCAAGCGCCAAGCCGCGTGGTTGAACGATTGGTGGGCGCCTTGGTCGTGGAAATCCCTCCCCTGACGGCAGAAAGCCGCCGGCAAGCCCTTTCCTCGCTGTTGACAAGGCACGGGGTCCGGGTTGGGAAGCCCATGCGTGAGGACCTTGAGGCGATGCTGGCGCCGACCATCGGCGGGATCGACAGGCAGGTGCGGGCCTTGGCGGATGCCGCTTCGGAACACTTGGCTGTTGACGAGGCACTGGCCAGGTGTCGGCGGGCGGCGGGCACCATCTCCCTTGAACAGATCATTTCAGTCGTGGCATCGGAAACGGGAAACGACCGCAAGGCGATGACCGGCCCCGCGCGGCTGCCGGGTCTGGTGAAGGCGCGTCAACTGGTGATTGTTTTGGCCAGGTCCTTCACGGAATTGTCGTTGGCCAAGCTTGGAAGGGCGCTCGGTGGCAGGGACCCGGCAACCCTGCGCCATGCCATCGAGTCTTTCCATGTCAGCTGCGAACCAACGACCTTGGCGCTTCTGAAAAAGCTGGAACGCAACCTCGAATCGTTACGGGCGGGGACAACCCGTTCATGACATGTCGACAGCCTGTTCATGGCCGTCGACGGCATGTTGACAGGCACCAGGGCCATGAACCGCCACCTTCAGCCCTGAACATGCCATGAACAGCGGTTGAACAGGTTTTCCCCGGGTAGCCCTAAAACCTTAAATCCAATTGATGCAACAACTTGGAGAATTGTTGAGACTGAATTGAGGGTGCCGGAGAATTCCTCGCCCATCATTGTCATGAATGAATGGAAAATCAGTAGAATGATTGGATGAGTCATTCCGGCCCATGGCATCCGATGAGGACAGACACAGCATGAAGTTGATCTGCCAGCGCGAAAGCCTTCTTCAAGGGTGCCAACTGGCTTCTTCCGTCCTTCCGACCAAGGACATCAAGCCGGTGCTTGCGAACATCAAGATCGTCGCTGAACCCGGCCGCGTGACTCTTCAGGCCACCGACCTGGAACTTGGCCTGCGGCTTGATGTGGCCGGCGTCAATGTTCTTCAGGCGGGGCAGGCCTTGTTGCCGGCATCCCGCATTGTTTCGATCCTTCGCGAGGCCCGTGTTCCGGAACTCGAGATCGAATGCGACCGGGTCGCCGGCAGCGGCATCGCCGTGAGCGGCGGAAGTCTCGAGTACGAGTTGCCTTTCGAGGATCCCGACCAGTTTCCCGACTTGCCCGACCTCGACGCCGACGGGGGCTCCATCCTCACCGCCGGCCCCCTTCGTGAGATGATCCGCCGCACGACCTTCGCATGCGCCTCGGAAACCGCTCGTTTCACGATGACCGGCGTCCACTGGAGCCTCGAGTCGGATGGCAACGCCAGGCTCGTGGCCACCGACGGTCGCCGGCTGGCCATGGCCACCGGATCCGTCAGCGGCGTGAAGGCCAACGGCACCGCCATCATCCCCAGCAAGGCCATGCACGCCCTGGAGCGCAACCTGCTCGACGACGAGGAGGAAATCCGCGTGGTGCTGCGCCCTTCCGAGGCCCTCTTCCGCACCGGCCGGTCGGTTCTTTCAACCCGCCTCGTCGAAGGCAGGTTTCCCGATTACAAGGCCGTGATTCCCAAGCGCGAGAAGATCACCGCCAAGATTCCCCTGCAGGCGGGCGCGCTGTTCTCGGCGGTTCGGCAGGCGGCGATCATGGTGGACGATGAAACCCGCAAGCTCGTCCTGAATTTCAATCCCGGCAAGCTTTCGCTCCAGGCCGCGCATGGAACCGGCGGCAAGAGCAAGGTTGAGCTGCCCATTGAGCACCAGGGAGCCTCCGTGAGCATCGCCTTCAATCCCCAGTACCTGCTCGACATGCTCAAGCAGTTGCCGGCGGACGCGCCGCTCGAGGTGGACCTGATCGACGGAAACCACCCGGCACTTTTCCGACTGGGTGAATCGTTCTTGTATCTTGTGATGCCGTTGAGCTGAGACGCCGATGGCGCCCCGCTACGACCAGCCCGAGAGGGGACCCGAGAGGCTGTCTGAAATCCTGGCGAAGTTGTTCGTCGCCCGGGGGTGGGGCCAGAGGACGGCAAGGAGCGAGCTGGACGAGGCCTGGAGGCTGGCGGTTGTCTCGGTCGCGGGCGAGGCGGCGGCGAGGCGGACGCTGCCCGGCAACCCGAGGAGGGGCTCTCTGGAGGTCGTCGTCGATGGCTCGGCCCTGTTGGCCGAGCTGTCGGGCTTCCACAAGGAGGCGCTGCTTGAGGCGCTCAACGGGAAACTCAAGGGGACACGAATCACGGCGATCAAGTTCCGCGCCGGGAAAATCAGCGCCGGCAACGGTCCGGCCGACGAAAAGGGGGGCAGATGATGAGCGGTGACGCAGGTTCACAACCCGGTCCCGACGGGGACTACAGCGGCGGCAACGTGCAGATCCTGCGCGACGCCGACCATATCCGCCGCAGGCCCGGCGTGTACATCGGCGATGTCTCGAGCGGCGGCTTGCACCATTTGGTGTACGAATTGGTTTACAATTCCGTCGACGAGGCCCTCGCTGGCCACTGCAAGACCGTCCATGTGCAAATCGATGTCGACGGCAGCGTGCTCGTGCGCGACGACGGCCGAGGTATCCCCGTCGACATGCACCCCACCGCAGGGCGGCCCACGCTCGAGGTGGTCATGACCACCGTGGGCGCCGGCGCCAAGTTCGACAAGAACACCTACCGCACCAGCGCCGGCCTCCACGGCATGGGCGCCAAGGCTGTCACGGCACTGTCCCGGTGGACCGAGGCCCAGGTGCGCCGCGACGGGCGCACCTACCAGCAGCGCTACGAGAAGGGAAAGGCTGTCTCCGATGTCACCGACATCGGCGCCGCCAGGGGCACCGGCACCCAGGTGCAATTCATGCCCGATCCCGAGATCTTCGCCGACCTCACCTTCGACTTCGACACGCTTGAGAACCGCCTCAGGGAACTCGCCTTCCTCAACAAGGGGCTTTCGTTCCACCTCAAGGACGCCCGCGTCAACAGGGAGGAAACCTACTGCTTCATGGGAGGCGTGGGGGAGTATGTCTCGTATCTCAACCGGGCCGAGGATGTCATCCATCCGGTGATCGTCGTCGACAGGCAGGTCGACCACATCCGCGTGGAGGTGGCCCTGCAGTACACCCGCAACGACGACGAGCGCGTGCGCTGCTACGCCAACAACGCCCACAATCCCGTGGGTGGCACCCACCTTTCCGGCTTCCGCACGAGCCTCACCCGCACGATCGGCGCCTATGGCGAGAAAGCCGGCCTGTTCAAGGACATCAAGCCCGTGGGCGAGGACTACCGCGAGGGAGTGACCGCCATCGTCTCCATCCAGCATCCCGAGCCGCAGTTCGAGAGCCAGAACAAGATCAGGCTCCTCAATTCCGATGTCGACGGCGCCGTGCAGACCGCCATGAACGAGGTGCTGTCGCGCTACCTCGAGGAGAATCCGGCGGAAGCCAAGAAGGTCGTCACCAAGGTGATCCTGGCGGCCGAGGCGCGCGAGGCCGCCGCCAAGGCGCGCAAGGCCCTCAAGGACCGCAAGAGCATCCTGAGCGGCGGCGGGCTACCCGGCAAGCTGTTCGACTGCACCAGCCGCAACCGCGACGAGAGCGAGTTGTTCCTGGTCGAGGGAGACTCCGCCGGCGGGTCCGCCGAGGCCGGTCGCGACCGCCGTATCCAGGCGGTGCTGCCGCTAAGGGGCAAGCCTCTCAATGTCGAGAAGGCCAGGCTCGAGAACCTGCTCAACAACAACGAGATCACGGCGCTGATCTCGGCGATCGGCGTCGACATCGGCAACGAGAAGGAGTATCCGGATGTCAGGAAGGGGCTGAGGTACAACCGCGTCATCATCATGACCGACGCCGATGTCGACGGCCAGCACATACGCACGCTGCTCCTTACCTTTTTCTATCGTCAAATGAGCCAATTGGTGGCCAACGGGCACATCTTCGTGGCGCGTCCGCCTCTCTACAAGGTGAAGCAGAAGAAGGAGGCCCGCTATGTCGCCACCCGCGAGCAGATGACAACCGAACTGCTCGAGCGCGGCCTGCGCGACGCCAGGCTCCTGGTCTGCCCTCCCGGGGGAGGCGGCAACCTGCGAATGGTTGAGGGGTCCGCGCTCAAGACGCTTTCGGAGCGCGCCGCCCGGCTGGACGAGGCCCTCGTCACGCTCGAGCGCCGGGGGATCGCCCTTCCCACGATGCTGGCGCGGATCGACGGCAGGGGCATGCCGGCGTTCAAGACCATCGCGGCAGGCACCGAGGCCTGGTGGCACACCCGCGCCGAGGCGGCCTCTTTCCGGGAGGAAACCCAGAAGAAGCTCGGCCGCGAACTGGCCGCCGGCGAGGCCGCGCCCGGGCAGGATGCCTTCTTCTTCCAGGAACTTCACGAGGTGCACGACATCAACGGCGTGCTGGCCACCTTCGGAGAGCACGGCCTGCTGCCCAGCGACCTGGTGCCTCCCGCGAGCATCGCCGGGCGCGAGCCGGAACCCCGCCTCATCCTTGAGTGCGGCGACAACCGCAAGCCTCTTGTCACCCTCCGCGACCTGGTTTCCGAGCTGCGACGCGTCGGCGAGCGCGGCATGACCATCACCCGGTTCAAGGGGCTGGGTGAAATGGATCCCGAGGAACTCTGGGAAACCACGCTCGATCCATCCAACCGAACCCTCATGCAGGTGAAGCTCGAGGACGCGTCGGCGGCCGATGAGATGTTCCGGACCCTGATGGGGGAGAAGGTGGAGCCGCGCCGCGACTTCATCAACAAGCACGCGCTTCAGATGGAGGAAATCGACTACCACGGCTCGTGACGGCGACTCGGATCATTCCGGGGACCCGGGCCGCTTCAGCCCGCCGGCAATCCGCAGGCCCTCAGGAGCGTTTCCTGCGCCGCGAGGTCGTGCCGCGGCCCGAACGAATCGGGCTTCTCGCCACGGATCACCCCGGCCATGTCGGCGGCGTCGTCCACATAGCGGATATATTTGGGGAACTTCACTTCCTGGGTTCCCTTCTTGAAGCCCGGGCAATCCGCTTCCAGGGTCACCTTGGCCACGGGATTGTCGAGCGGCTGGATGTGGAAGGTTCCCTTGGTGCCGCAAACCACCATGTGCCTCCGTTCAAAACCGTTCACCTCCAGCGCCGTGGTCTTCACGCTGGCGATCGCCTTGGGGTAGGCCAAAACGGCCATCGAATTGTCAAGCAGCGTGTCATCCGGCGGCCCGACATGCTGGTTGAGCCCGAAAACCTGCTCCGGCTTTCCAAGAACGCCCACCACCAGGTCGACGAGATGGCAACCCAGCTCGAACATCATCCCGCCCTTGTAAGCGGCCAGTGATTTCCTGCTTGCGGGATCCACGACCTTGCTCATGACGGCGTGCACCTCGAACACATCGCCGAGCCACCCCTTGGTCAGGAACTCGCGCAGCAGGGCAACCGCCGGGTTGTACCGGTACATGTATCCCATCTGAACCATCAGCTTGTTGCGTGCGGCGTTCTCGAGGATTTTCCTGAACCGGGGCAGCGATTCCCCCGGCGGCTTGTCGATGTGGACATGCTTTCTCGCGGCGATGGCGGCCTCGGCATTGTCCAGCAGGTCGCCGACCCGGCTTTCCACAAGCACAGCCTGAAGGCCCGGCGTGGCCAGCAGTTCCTCACGGGTCATGAATCGGAGGCCGCTGAAGGCGGCTTGTTTCTCGGCCACCCGCCGCAGCTTGTCATCAGGTTCGGCGATTCCGACAACCTCGTAGTCGGGAGATGACCTGTAAGCCGCCAGCTTGCTGGCATGGGCGTGGCCCACGCCGATTTGGCCGACCCTGATACGGGGCTTGTCAGCTGCGTTGGTGATCGTCGCTTGTGCCAGCGAGAGAGCGATCGCGCCACCGGACTGCCTGACAATCTCACGACGGTTGAGAACCACGCACCTGACCCCCTTGGGGACTATCCTTGTCCTTCGGAGGCCCAGTCTCACAGGAGAATCATGGGCGGTCAATTCAAAGCCGATGCCGCAAGTCCCGAAGAAATGGCCCATGGCTGGACGAACCGTTCCTTGTTCCCCATCTTCTTTTTCCCGCAAATCTCCTTGTGAAACTGAGATGGAACAAAAAACAATAAAATGAAAACAGCATACAAATAAAGTGATATGCTTTGAGCGCAAGTGTTTGATCAGCAACTAATCATATATAATGAATGTATCATGAAGGTTCACGGATCGTATTCTTACGAAAAATCAAGGTTTGGTTGACCTCGTCCGATCCTTACTGATAATTAAGGAATGAGATTGGGGGGATCGTTCTCATGTCTGGTCATTCCTCACAGGGCGGGCATGGGCATCTGGATCCCAAACCCAAGCCGTTTTCCAGGTTGTTGAATTTGCTGGCGCTGGAATGGAGTGACATTTCAGCACTCATTATTTACTGTGTTGCCGTTGCCTTTCTTTCGCTGGCGACGCCCATCGCCGTCGAGGCCTTGGTGAACACGGTGGCCTTTGGCGTGCTCCTATGGCCCGTGATCGCGATCTCCCTGATCCTCATGAGTTGCCTCGGACTGGCCGCGGCCATCCGCGCGATGCAGGTGTTCGTGGTTGAATGCCTTCAGCGCCGTTTGTTCACCCGCGTCGTGGCGGACTATGCCAACCGGTTTCCCGCGCTCAGGCTCGACAACTTCGACCATCGCAGCGGGCCGGAACTTGCCAACCGATTCTTTGATGTCCTCACGCTGCAAAAATCCATCTCCACGCTGCTCCTTGACGGGCTGGCCATGGTCATCACGACCTTTGTCGGTCTGCTGGTGCTGGCCTCCTACCACCCGTTCCTGCTGGGTTTTGACATCGTGCTGGTCCTGCTCGTTTCGTTTCTCGTGCTGGTGCTCGGTTGGGGGGGCGTCCGCACGAGCCTCGACGAATCGCATGCCAAGTACGATGTCGCCGGCTGGCTGGAGGAGGTTTTGCGCTGCCATCGACTTTTCAAATCCTCCGGAGGGAAACAATGGTCCCTCGACAGGGCTGACGCTTTGGCGTCTCATTACCTTGACTCGAGAAAACAACATTTTTCCGTGATCTGGCGCCAAACGGTTTTCGGAATGTCGACCCAGGTTGTGGCGAGTTCGGCGCTCCTCGGACTCGGTGGCTGGCTTGTCATCACCCGCCAGTTGACGCTTGGCCAGCTCGTTGCCGCCGAAATGATCGTCTCACTTGTCGCATCCTCTGTGAGCAAAATGGGCAAGTATGCCGAGACTTGGTACGACCTGCTTTCTAGCACCGAAAAGATAGGCCTGATTACCGACCTGCCGCTTGATCGTTCCGGAGGCGAACCGCTGCCTGACTGCGAATCGGGTCTTTCCCTGCGAGTCATCCGACCGGATTCGCAGCCGTGGTCCGTTGCCCCCGGCGAGAAAATCGCCCTGACAGGGCCCGCGCGCTCGGGCAAGACACGCCTGATGGAGGTCTTCTGCGGCATGCGCGAGCCAGATGGTTTCGTGGTCGAGGCGGACGGGATCGACATCAGGAACCTGTCACTGGAAAGCATGAGGGAAAACACGGCTCTGGTTGGCGAGGGCACGGGCCTCGTGCAAGGCACGGTTCTTGAGAACCTGCGCATGGGCAGGACCCATGTGCCACTTCCGGCCGTTGTCACCGCGTTGGAGATGGTCGGGCTCAGGGACGCCGTGCAGCGACTTCCCCATGGACTCGACACTCAGGTCGTTCCAGGCGGATCCCCGTTTTCGAACATCCAGGAAACCCTGCTGACGATCGCGCGGGCGATTGCTGGAAAGCCCCGACTGCTGGCCATCGACCGTGTCCTTGACGGGTTGGATTCCTCTTCCTTGCAGACCGTGTTGCGGGCCGTCGCCGCGCCGGGCGTTCCATGGACCTTGATATTGGGAACGAATCGTGACGAGGTGATGGTTCGTTGCGACCAAATCATGACCCTGCGGGGTGGAATTGAAGATATGGGCCAATCTCATTCCCATGGTAATGAATCGTTGGCGGGAGGTTTGGCGCCATGATCGTCAAGGTCGGGGAATTGCCCGCGTTCAATGCCATTGGCACGCCCACCTCGGTGGAGCGCGCCGCCACACCATCCATCGCCCGCCATGTGGGGCGCTTGCTCCTGGTGATGTTCCTTCTGCTTCCCGCCGCACTGGCATTCGTGCCCTGGCAGCAGACGGTCAGGGCCCGCGGGCAGGTGACCGCTTACGCGCCCACTGAAAGAAAACAAACAATCACGGCGCGGGTGAGCGGACAGATCGGCCGGTGGCGCGTTGTTGAAGGATCCAAGGTTAAGGCCGGTGAGGTTCTTGTCGATATTAATGATAATGATCCCGACATGGCCAACCGGCTTGAGGTCCAGAAGCAATTTCTGCTCAACCGCCGAAAAGCCGCGGTTGACGAAGTCGCCGAGCAAGCCAAGGCCGTCGAGGCCCAGACAAGGGCGCTCGATGCCGCGGTCAAGGCGGCAAAGGCAGGCAGGGAGGCGTCTGCCATGCTCGTGGATGTGGCAAAACAATCCCGCGCGAACATGAGCTTCGCCTCCGACTTCGAGGGGCAGCGCTTCCAGATGTACGACAAGCTGTACAACGACAAGCGCTTCGGAGGGCTTGAATCGGCCCTGAGCCGGGACGAGGCCAAGATGCGCCACGACCGCGCCGCCACCGAGGTGAAGCGTGCCGAGGCCGAGATCAAGCGCTCCGAATCGATGCTGGCCTCGAGCGATTCACTCGTGCTTCAGGCGGAGGCCTCCGGAATCACCAATATCGCCACGGCGCGACGCGACCTTCGCAAGGCCGAGCAGAACCTCTACGGCTATGACCGCGACATTCAGGATATTGAGAATCGAATCGAACGGTTCAAGGCGCGCATCATCACGGCCCCGTGTGACGGGACCATCTTCCGGATCTCGGCGAATGTGGCCCAGGGAGGCCAGTATGTCAAGGAGGACGAACCCCTTGCCGTGATCGTGCCCGACACCGCGGAAAGGGTCGTGGAACTGATGGTCGACGGGGTCGACTCCCCATTGCTGACCGCCTTCAGGGAACAATCGGGCGCCTTTCCCCATGTCCGCCTCATGTTCGAGGGATGGCCGGCCATCCAGGTGGCGGGCTGGCCCTCTGTCGCCACCGGAACCTTCGGCGGAAGGGTGAGGCAGGTCGACCCCACGGATGACGGCAACGGAAGGTTCCGGGTGTTGATCGAGGAAGACGCCCTCGAGCCCGCCGACAGGTGGCCGGAGGACTCCCAGTTGCGCCAAGGCAACCAGGCCGTCGGCTACATATTCCTCAACCGCGTCTCGCTGGGCTACGAGTTGTGGCGTAACCTCAACGGATTCCCACCCGTGGCGGCGCCGCAGGACAAGGCGAAGGATAGCGGCAAGCCTCCCAAGGTGAAATCGTGACTTGGGCAAGGTTATCCAAAGGCTGTCTCGCCGCCTTGTTCCTGGTCTCATCCGCGGTCTTGGCCCAGGATCCAGAACTGGCTCCCGCCCCCTTTCCTGCGGTCGCCAGGCAGGGGACGCCACCGCCCTTGCCCGCCCCTCGGCCAGAGGCCGGCCCCGCGGCACCCGGAAAAGTGCCCCCGCCTCCTCCCAGGGAATTGCCTCCCATCCTGGGTGCCGAGAAGAGCGTGGGCGGCCCGCTGGGCCTCGACGAGGTACTCGACTCGGTTGAACAGAACTATCCGCTCCTCAGGGCCATCGAGCAGGAAAGGGTGCTGGCGGGGGGCAAGGTCGTAACGGCGATGGGCGCCTTTGACCTCAACCTGAACGCCTCCGCCGATGGCACGAGTCCGGCGACCTACGACAGCATCCGCAGCAGTCTGGGATTCAACCAGGCGCTGCCCAACGGAGGCATGGGAATCTTCGCCGGCTACCGCAACGGGTACGGAGAATTCCCGACTTACAACCTTGGTCAGAAAACCGCCGATGGGGGCGAACTTCGCGCCGGGATCATGATTCCGCTGCTTCGCGACCGCGCCATTGACAGGCCGCGCGCCGGTCTCCAGCAGGCCAGGCTCGATGTCCAGATCGCCGAACCGACCATCGAGAGGCAGCGTCTCGACTTCCTGCGCGCCGCCACGAGGGTCTACTGGAACTGGGTCGCCTCGGGCCAGAGGCTCAGGATCGCCAGCAACCTGCTCAAGCTCGCCGTGGACCGCGACGAGCAGCTAAAAGCCCGCGTCGAGGCCGGGCCGGTCGCCAACATCGAGAGGATCGACAACCAGCAGAACATCGCGCTGAGGAATGGCCTGCTGGTGCAGGCCCAGCGCGGGTTCCAGCAGTCGACCATCGACCTTTCGCTGTTTCTCCGCGACAACTCGGGCAGCCCCACCCTGGCAGGCCCCGACAGGCTTCCCGCTTTTCCACTGGTGCAATCCGTCAGCGTGTCATTGATGGACGACGCCATCGACCGCGCCATGCAGATGCGGCCCGAACCGCTCAGGCTGAGGCTCCAGCGGGAAAAAGCCGTGGTCGACTACCGACTCGCCAACAACCAGATGATGCAGTCGGTGAACGCCCTCGTCGGCGGCTCGCAGGACCTGGGCTTCTCGAAGAGCCCGCTGTCGGGTCCCAACGGCCTCGACCGCTCGAACCTTAACGCGTCGATCCTTTACAACTTCCCGGTGCAGCAGCGCGAGGCGCGCGGACGCGTGCTTCAGGCGCAGGCCCTCATCGCCCAGGCCGACCAGCAGCTTCGCAACGCCGAGGATGTCGTGCGGGCGGAGGTGCAGGACACATTCTCCGCCCTTGAGCGAGCCTATGAGTTCTTCATTCAGGCCAGGAACCGCGTCGAGCTTGTCAGGCTGGTGGCCGAGGCCGAGCGCGAGCAACTCAGGCTCGGCCGCAGCGACATCTTGCGCGTGACCTTGCGGGAGCAGGCGGCATTCGACGCCGAACTGCTCGAGATCGGGGCGCAGCAGGACTATTTCCGGGCCCAGGCCGACTTCCGGTTCGCCCAGGGGATCGGAAACCGCTAATATCGTTTTCAAAAATATGAGTCGGATTGATAATCCCGATAAAAATGCGAATCGAGTCTGTTTTAATACGCTCCACTTACTTCGGCTCCACTGGCGGCTCTTTTGTTTTTGCTATGGCTCATGGTGTTGTTCCTTGATCGACTCGCCCCTCACTCCGCTGGGGGCTCCTAAGCGATGAACGGATCATAATTTAAAGGCCAGACAAAGGCTGACAATGCTTAGGAGCCCTGAACGAAGTGAGGGGCCCTCGCGGACATTCAACAATCTGGCGCCAGTTCAGAGGTCACTCGCGCCGTTCGACGCTTTAGCGACATGAAATGGCTAACAGAATGATGGTGGGTGCCGGGGTCTTTAGCAGGTCAGTTATTTGAAGTGCGCCCTAATGTCGTTTTCAAAAATATGAGTCGAATCGATAAAGACGGTAAAAATACAAGGTAAGTATATTAAACAGGGCGCCGAACGGAGGTTAGGAGCATATTATTGAGCGTTTTAGTCTCAATATGCCCCACTCACTTCGCCTTCGCTTCCGCTGGGGGCTTTTTTGTGTGCATTATGATCGCTTTTTGCCGTTTACCCAATTGAAGCCTTATCTCATGTCGGCTGGCCTCAGGGTGCCAGCCTTTCCCGGATCCAGTGGCCTTTCGAATCCTTGAACCTGATGCGGTCGTGAAGCCTCGATGGCCGCCCCTGCCAAAACTCGATGGCATCCGGCATGAGCCTGTATCCGCCCCAATGCGCCGGTCGCGGCACCCCCCCGGGATATTCGCGCCTCAACTGGTCCACCCTGCTCGCCAGTTCCTCCCGGCTGGAAATCACGCGGCTTTGGGGAGATGCCGCCGAACCATAGCGGCTATCCGGCGGTCTTCGCAGGTGGTAGGCATCCGACTCGGAGGCGCTGATCCTCTCGACGAAGCCCTCGAACCGCACCTGGCGTTCCAATTCGGGCCAGAAGAACACGGCGGCGGCGCGCGGGTTGATCCCGAGTTCGTTGCCCTTGCGGCTTTCATAATTCGTGAAGAACACCAGCCCGCCGGAGTCGAACTGCCTCAAGAGCACGATGCGCGCCGATGGTGAACCTCCGGGAGTGGAGGTCGCCAGCGTGAAGGCGTAGGGTTCGGGCAACTGCTGCTCCAGCGCGGCCCGCAGCCAGGTGTCGAAAAGCGCCAACGGGTCGGTTCCGGCCTCGGTTTCATCGAGGCCGCGCTGGATGTAATCCTTGCGCATGGCCATGAGGTCGAGGCCTGATTTCCAATCTCCGCTCATTTCGGCGCCCCCGGGGTAAGGGTGGCCTTCCAAGCCTTGAGAATCCCGTCCGCCTCCATGGTTCCCAGCGAACCGTCGGTGAAGGCGAAGGTGGAGCGAACCTTGGCCCCGCTGGCGATCACCACGGTGATGGCGGCGTCCGCGGCGATCTTGTAGTCGGGCGGGCCGACCACATCCTCGAACACGCCGACGGAAAATGCCGCCAGGTTGTGCTCTGTGGCGAATCGGCGCGCCGTGGCGTCAAAGGCCAACTGGTCAGGCTTGAGGAAGGTGACCCAGCCCTTGGCATCGGCGCCCTTGGCCAGCCTGGCCGCGTCCTCGCAGCGGCGGGCCAGAGTCCCGAGCGCGGGGGAAGGCTCCCGGGCGAAAAACGCCACGAAAGGCTTGTCGGCGGCGTCGCAGACGAAGCAGTGTAGCTTGCCGCGCTGGGCGCCGGTGCAGACCACGAAGCTGTAGGGGGCGGGTTTGTCACCCACGGCCGGGCCTGAAGCCGGCGGGGCCGCGCAGGCCAGCCCAAGTGTCACGATCGGGAGCATCGCGGAACCTCCTGCTGCTACGATAGCCGAACCGGAGGGAAACCGTGGAATCGGCCGAGAGAATGTTTGCGCTTGATGTCGTGCGCGGCCTCCAGGCGGCCGGGCACGAGGCGGTTTTCGCGGGCGGGTGCGTGCGCGACGAACTTCTCGGCCTGGCACCCGATGACTACGATGTGGCGACTTCAGCCTTGCCGGAACAGGTTCAGGCCCTCTTCCCCCGCAGCCTCGCCGTGGGCGCCAGTTTCGGGGTGATCGATGTCATCCGCAAGGTGTCCGGAAGGTACCTGAAAGTCCAGGTCGCCACCTTCCGCAACGATGGCCCGTACCTTGATGGCCGCCGTCCCTCGGGAGTGGTGTTCTCATCAGCGCGCGAGGACGCCCTAAGGCGAGACTTCACGATCAACGGGATGTTCCTCGATCCGGTTTCTGAACGGCTGCTGGATTTTGTCGGCGGCCGCGAAGACTTGGCGCGCGGAGTCCTGCGCGCCATCGGGGATCCCGACCAGCGGTTTTCGGAGGATCGCCTTCGCCTCTTGCGGGCGGTGCGCATGGCGGCCCGCTTCGGCATGGAGATCTGCCCACAAACGGCCGCGGCGGTGGCCCGGCACGCCTCGGCGATCACGGTCGTCAGCGCCGAGCGGGTGGCCGAGGAACTTCGCAAGATGCTCAAGGGAGCCAGGAGAAGCCGCGCCGCCGCGCTGCTGGCCGAACTGGACCTGCTGCACCGGGTGCTGCCCGAGGCGGGGCACCTCGTCCGGGTTCCGGAGGAGCTTGAAAAGGCCCTTGGGGCGCTTGGGCGGCTCGAGTCTTCGGCCGGGGCCATGGCCGCGCTCGCCGTGCTACTGGACGGGGTTGACGAGGCGGTGGCCATTCCCATGTCGGCGCGCCTGAGGTTCTCCAACCAGGAACGCGACCTGCTGAGATGGCTTTTGAGGCATTCGGATTTCCTGTCGGCCTCCGAGGGCATGCGGCCGAGCCGGCTTTATCCGGTGCTCGCCCATGCCGGCGCCGCCGACCTTATCGCCATCGGCAAGGCGCGGGTTCCCGGCGCCGCTGGCGTCGCCCACGCGGCACAGGTCCTGGCGAGCTTGCCTCGGGAAGTGCTGTGCCCCTCCCCATGGGTGACCGGCAACGACCTGATCGCCATGGGCATGAAACCGGGTCCCGCCATCAAGGAGGTGCTGGATTCCCTGCTGGCGGCCCAAATGGATGGGGAACTGGCCGATCTCGACGCCGCCCATGCCCTGGCCAGGTCAATGGTCGCTTGAGGCCCCTGCCCGAAGCGAGGCCGGCGAGATCATTTCTTCACGAAAAGCGATTGCACCCGCTCGCTGAGGATGAAGAAACTCGGGGCCCATAACCCCACAAAAATTCCAAAGCGCTCGGCGTGGGCCGGGTCGGCTGTCTCTTCGAAGATAGGTCCCCATTTCTTGATGTAAAACCAAATGCCAATGCTGAGTGCGATACTGGCAAAACCAAGACCAAGGCAAATGAGACTGAGCAATTTCATTTAAGGTTCCTGTGGGACGGTTAGCGCTGGCCGGCCCGGCGGGCGCGTTCACCAGCCAACTCATCTTATCCAACGATAGTAAATTGCTGAAGATTATCAATTCTAGCAGTACTCATCGCGGGATTCCGTCGCGACTTCGCGGTGATATCATCCAATCCGCAAGGCCGGGATGCCTGTGGATTGCTGCCCGGCGACACCCGGGGGAGTCATGGCATGCGCGCGGCACTGGTGCTCTTCATGAGCCTTTCGATGGTCCTGGTTTTTTGCCGGGCCGAAGACAACCCGAAGGAAGCCAGGAAGATGGAGTTCACGGGCAAGCTCGCCACGGGCATTTTCGCCGCGGGAGGCGAGACAACGGGAACGATCCTCAGGGCGGAAAAGAGCACATATGAACTGGATTTTGGCAAGCAAAAGGAACTTCGGAAAAAGGCCGAGTCGCTCAACGGCAAGAATGTCACCGTGACGGGCACCCTGAACATCCGCAAGGGTGTCGAGGTCGCCGAGAGAAGGATCATCAGCGTCACCGCTTTGAAGGAGGCGGTCGACAAGTGATTCCGAAAGGCCGCACACGGCCTTTCCCCGGGCAAAACACCATGAAGCGGACAAGGTGAAACGGCGCGGGCGGGACCTTGGAAGTCCCGCCCGCCCTCTTGTGAAACCGTTTCGCGTCACTTGGCCAGTTCGAACGCGGCAATCTCGCTGTCGTTGCGGACATAGATCCGCTTGTTGGCGTAGGCGGGGGCGCACCAGACCACCGGCCTGCCGAAGGCGTTGTTGGTCGGTTCCAGCAGCTTGGCCCTGCTGGTTTCCGTAAAACCCTTGGGCGATAGCATGCCTGTCACGAGGTGCCCGGTCTCGGTGAAGAAGAAATGGCGGTTGCCCAGGCGCGTGATGAACGCCGTGCCGGAACCCACCTTGCGCTTGCCGATCGGCTCGGGGGTGCTCCACAGCCTTTGGCCGCTGGGCAGTTCCACCGCCGACATCTCGCCGTCCTGGTCGTGGCCATACATGACGCCCTCGAACAGGATCGGTTGCACATTCACCGGCGAAATGGCCTGCTTGGCCTTGTCCTTCCACACAACCTCGGCACCCGGCTTGTCCTTGGCCAGCTTGAGCAGCATGTTCTTGTTGCTGTAGCCGGCGATGAACAGGTAGTCGTCCTTCACCACGGGCGTCATGATGATCGACCCGTTGGAGGCCTCGTAGGGAACCGACCAGAGCAATTTACCCGTTTCGGGATCGAGCGAGGCGACGGCGTCGGGACGGGGGATGATGAGCTGGCGGACTCCCGCGGCGTTGATGATGAGCGGGGGGCAGTACCCCTGCTCCTTGGCTGTTTGCGATCGCCAAAGTTCCTTGCCGGTGTTCTTGTCGAACGCCACGGTGTGGGTTCCCTCGCCGCCGACAAGGCAAATCAATTTGTCGCCGTCGATCAGCGGATGGCTGGCGTAGCCCCAGAGCGCCGAGTTGGTCTTGTACTCGGCCTTGAGGTCCTTGGCCCAGGCGACTTTCCCTGTGGCGGTGTCGAAGCAGAACAGGTTGCCCTCGGCACCAAGGGTGTAGACCTTGCCGCCGTCGACATTCGGCGTGCAGCGGGGGCCCGCGGGGTAGGAGATGGCATATTTCACCGGGTATTCATGCTTCCAGAGGACGGCGCCGGTTTTCTCGTCGAGGCACAGCACCCTCTCGGTGCCGCTGAACGCGCCGCGCGAGAAATTGTCGACCTTCACATCCTCCTTGGTGACATAGTCGGTCACGAATACCTTGCCGGCGGCCACGGCGGGGCCGGCGTAACCGCCCGCGACGGGGGTTCGCCAGGCGGCCTTCGGTCCGGAGGCGGGGAGGAGTTCCACGATGCCCTCCTCGCGCCAGACATTGTCACGCTTGGGGCCCATCCATTGAGGCCAGTCATCCGCATGAGCTGCAGTGGCCACAACTGCCGCCATGGCCAATACTTGAAACACTTTCATCGAGTGGTTCCCGAGGGGCGGGCGGGTCGACCGACCCGCCATCGCCCCGGCACTCTATACCGGAACGCCCGATCGGGCCAAGAATTCATTGCGGCTGGTCCGATAAGAAGGTAGATTTAACTAATTGCCAAGATTGTAGTTGGCTTTCCCGCCAAGCCCGAAAAGACACCCCGGGGCTAAGGATCTTGAAACGGCGCAGGGCTTGCAACCTGTCGGTATTCCCCGGAATGGCTGTGGCCATGGCCGCGGTCTTCCTGATTGAAAGCTCCGCGACTGCTGCTGAAACCACCCCCCGGGTGACCTTCGAGGCGGACATCCAACCCCTGCTCACGCGGTTTGGTTGCAATGCCGGGGCCTGCCACGGCAAATCCCGGGGCCAGAATGGTTTCGCCCTTTCGCTTTTGGGCTTTGACTCGGATTTCGACCACGCCGCGCTCGTCAGGGAAGCGCGAGGCCGCCGCATCCAGACCGAATCCCCCGCCAACAGCCTTCTGTTGCGCAAAGCCACCGGGCAGATGCCCCATGGGGGCGGAAAGAAACTGGATCCGAACGGTCCGTATTACCCCCTCATCGCCGAATGGATTGCCGCCGGGGCGCCCCGGACCCCCGCCGACGCCCCGCGCATCGTCAAGGTGTTGGCCGAACCTCCCACCCGCACCTTGAAGCCGGGCGAGTCGGTGAAGCTGAAGGTGGTCGCGGTTTACAGCAGCGGGGAAAGGCGGGATGTGACCGACGGCAGCGCCTTCCAATCGAACGACAACACCGTGGCTTCGGTGGCGGGCGAGGGCGTGGTGAAGGCCGGAGCCTTGCCCGGCGAGGCCGCCATCATGGCCCGCTACATGAACCACATCGCCGTCACCGCCATCACCATTCCGCTGTCGGGATCCCCGTCGGGGGACGCTTACGCGGTTCTTGAATCGGGCCACCCGATCGACGGCCATGTTCGCGACAAGCTCAAGGTGCTGGGCATCACCCCCTCGGGGCTGGCATCCGACACCACTTGGCTCAGGCGGGCCCACCTGAGGCTGATCGGCCGGCTTCCCTCGCCCGAGGAAGTCCTGGCGTTCCTGGCCGACAAGTCACCCGACCGTCGGGGCAAGGTGGTCGACAAATTGCTCGAGCGTCCCGAATACGCCGATTTCTGGGCCAACAAGTGGGCCGACTTGCTGAGGCCGAACCCGTACCGCGCCGGCATCAAGGCCACCCGGTCGCTCGACTCCTGGCTCAGGCAGGCGTTCCGCTCCAACATGCCTTACGACCGGTTCGCCACGGAACTGGTGACAGCCCAGGGCACCAGTTGGCACAACGGCGCGGTGGTGATTTTCCGTGACCGGCCCGAGCCCGTCGAGATCGCCTCCATGGTGAGCCAGATTTTCCTCGGGGTGAGGCTCGACTGCGCCAAGTGCCACAATCATCCGTTCGAGGTCTGGAGCCAGGACGATTTCTACGGCTTCGCGGCGTTCTTCTCGCGCATCGGCCGCAAGGGGCAGGGGCTCTCTCCTCCGATATCCGGAGGCGAGGAATCGATCTTCACCCTCGACACGGGCACCCTCAAGCATGGCCGGACCGGGGAGCCTGTCGAGACGAAGCTACTGGCGGGCGCTTCCGTCGCCGTGCCTTCCGGCGAGGATCCGAGGGTCGCCCTGGCCGGTTGGATGACCGACCCGGCCAACCCGTGGTTTCCCAAGGTGATGGCCAACCGCGTCTGGCGCGAACTGATGGGCCAGGGGATCGTGGAGCCCGTCGATGACATCCGCGCCACCAACCCCGCCACCAACGGCGCGCTGCTCGACTTCCTCGCCGGGCAGTTCCGCAAGGGCGGCTACGACATCAAGAAGCTGATCAGGCTCGTGGCGACCTCGCGGACATTCGCCTTGTCATCGGTTCCCAATGAGCGAAATGCCGGCGATCTGCGGAACTTCTCGCGCTACTACCGCGAGCGGTTGCGGGCCGAGACCCTGCTCGACGCCGTCAACGACATCCTCGGAGTCGAGGAGACCTTCTCGGCCATGCCGCCCGGGTCGCGCGCCGTGGAACTCTGGACATTCCGCGCCTCGTCCCTGTTCCTCGACACCTTCGGCAGGCCCGACCCCAACCAGGATCCTCCCTGCGAACGCACCTCCGACAGCACCACGCCCCAGGTGCTCCACCTGATGAATTCCCCGGCGGTCAACGGCAAGTTCAGCCAGGAGAAGGCGCGCCCCGCCGCGCTGGCGGCTTCCGGCGAGACGAACGAGGCGATCGTGGACAAGGCGTACCTGCTGGCCTATGGACGGAACCCTTCCGGCAAGGAGAAGGCCGAGGCCCTGAAGGTTTTCTCCGTTTCCGGAAAGACCCGCAAGGCCGCGGTTGAGGATCTGTTCTGGGCCTTGCTCAACACCCCTGAATTTGTTTTTGTCGACTGACACTGGAGGTTCCCATGGCCATATTCCGCAACTGCGAGGGATTCACCCGTCGCGAGTCGCTCAGCCTGGGGCTGGGAGCCCTTCTGGGTGGCGGCCTCACCGGGGCGCTCCGGGCCCGGCAACCCTCCTCCCCGCCCACCAGTTGCATCCTGTTCTGGCTCGATGGCGGCCCGAGCCACTTCGAAACCTTCGATCCCAAGCCCGACGCCCCCGCTGAAATCCGGGGTGAATACAAGGCCATCCCCACCAAGGTTCCCGGCATGTTCTTCTCGGAGAACATGAAGCGGCTCGCCGCCATCAGCGACAAGCTCACCATTGTCCGCTCCGTCAGGCACGACCAGAACAACCATGGCGCCGGCAACCACTACATGATGACCGGCGCCCCCACCCGCATCCCGGTGAGTTGCGGCGCCTTCGTGAGCTTCCACCCCAGCATGGGATCGGTTGTCTCCCATGAGCGGGGCGCCGGCGGCGGCCTGCCCTCCTATTTCTCCATCCCCAGCATGACCCGCTCGGGAGGCCCCAACTTCCTTGGCTCCCGCCACGCCCCGTTCGTCGTTCCCGACGACCCCAACCGCGCCATCTTCTCCGTGCGCGATGTCACGATCCCCTCCGAGGTCACCGACGGACGCGCCATCGACCGCCGCGACCTCCGCGCCCGGCTTGACCAGTTCGTCCGCTTCCAGGACCGCGCCGCCGGCGACCCCGTGCGAGGCCTCGACGAGAACTACAACCAGGCCGTCTCGATCATGAAGTCGGCGGTGGCGCAGCAGGCCTTCGAGGTTCATCGCGAGCCCGACCGCGTCCGCGAGGCGTTCGGCCGGACGGGCCTGGGCCAGCGCGCCCTCTTGGCCCGGCGCCTCGTCGAGGCCGGAGTCCCCTTCATCACCATCAACGACGGCGGCTGGGACCACCATTCCGACATCTTCCCCAAGTTCAAGACCCAAGGCCAGGCGCTCGAGTCCGTCGTCGCCACCCTCATCGAGGACCTTGACCAGCGAGGCATGCTCGACACCACGCTTGTCATGGTGATGGGCGAGTTCGGCCGCACGCCGAAGATCTCCACCTTGCCGGGTTCGAAGACTCCCGGCCGCGACCATTGGTCGAGCGCCATGTCGGTGCTGGTGGCCGGGTGCGGATCGCCCCGGGGCCAGGTGGTCGGCGCGACCGACCGCAGCGGCTACGCCGCCATGGAAAAGATCTACGGCCCCGAGAACCTCGTCTCGAGCGTCTACCTCAAGCTGGGCATCGACCCCGGCAAGATCCTTTACGGGGCCAACGGGCGGCCCGCGCACCTCGTGAGCGATCCGCGCCCCATCGCGGAGCTGATGTGATCCGCCCGCTTGCCGCCATCCTGCTGATCGCCGGGCCAGTCCTCGGCGCGGCACCAACCCTCACCCACATCGCTCCCGCCGGCGGCCAGCGCGGCGGCAAGGTTGTCGTCACCTGCGCCGGCGCCTTCACCTGGAAGGATGTCAAGGTTTGGGCGCCCGGGTTGAAGGCATTGCTTCTCAAGGAATCCGGCAAGTTGGAAATCGAGGTTCCCCCGGACCTGCCCGTCGACAGGACATGGATCAGGCTCCATTCCCCCGAGGGAGCCTCCGCCGTGGTGCCGTTTCTCGTGGGGGATCTTCCCGAAGTCTCCGAGAAGGAACCCAACAACCGCCCCGCCGGCGCCAAGCCGCTGTCGCTGCCCGTCACCGTCAACGGCCTTCTCGACAAGGGGGATGTGGACGCCTTTCCCGTGGAACTGAGGAAGGGGCAGACGCTCGTCGCCGCGCTCGACGCCAACGCGCGCCTGGGTTCCCCGATGGATGCCGTGCTCCAGTTGGTTTCTCCCGCGGGGGTCGTGGTGGCCGAGAACCACGACGACCTCGGGCTTGACCCGCGCCTGGCCCACTCGGCCCGTGAGGATGGCATTCACACGGTGCGCCTGTTCGCCTTCCCCGCCATGCCCGACAGCAGCATCGCCTTCGCCGGCGGCGCCGCCTATGTTTACCGGCTTTCCCTCACCACCGGGCCGTTCGCCACGCATGCCGTCCCCGCCGCGGTGCCCCTGGGCAAGCCCGGTGTCGCCGCGGCACCGGCGGGATGGAACATTCCCAAGGGTGTCATGGGGGCCGTTTCGTTCCCAACCCTGCCGGGGATGATCGAGCGCGAGGCATCCGATGGGGTCGCCGTGCCGCGCGGGGCCAGGCGGGCGCGCGTATCCGCGCCCGGCATCCACGGAATGATGGAGGTCTGGGCGACGCCCGTGCCGCTGGTGCCGCAAGCCGGCGCCGGGCCCACGGTGCTTCCCGTGCCCTCGGCGGTTGCTGGTCTCCTGGCCGCGCCCCGGGCAAGGAACATTCATTCGGTTGAGATGAAAAAAGGCCAGGGACTGCTGGTGACCGTGCAGGCCAGGACGCTGGGCTATCCAACCGACCCGGTGGTTCGCTGGATCGACCCCACCGGGAAGGTGATCACCGAGGCGGACGACATGGGATCCAGTCCCGACCCGGTGATTTCCGTCAATGCCGCCGTCGACGGAGTCCACACCCTTCAGGTGGCCGACCGGTTCTCCCATGGGAGCGACAGGCACCGCTATGTGCTCACGGTTCGCCCACCCGATCCCGAATTCGACCTCAGCGTGGCCGCCGACGCCCTCGTTTTGCCCGCGGGCAAGCCCGGCGAACTGGCCGTGAAGGTGACGAGGCGCGGCAAGGGCCCGGTGGGGGCGATTACCATCGGCGTCGAGGGACTTCCGCCAGGCGTGAAGGCGCCGGAGGTCGTATCCGATGCCAACGGCGCCACGGCGGCGGCCGTCACGCTCAAGCTTGAGGGCGACGGCAAGGCGTGGTCGGGGCCCGTCCGCGTTGTCGGCCGCGCCAGGGAACCGGCCGTGGCCGAGGTGGCGGCGCTGGTACCCGCCCGCATGGGCATCTCGCTCGAGACGGTCTGGCTCACTGTTACCGGAAAATAACGATCTTTCTTGTTTAATCCTCGGCCCTGGCCATGGCATCCCGTATGGCGATCGGATGCCTCTCGGGATCGGTGGCGTTGAGCTCGAGCGTGCCCTCGACAATGAGCAGGCGCCTCGTGGGAGCAAGAACCTCGCCATCGGCAAGGTCGACGAGCACCTGTCCGGACAGGTCGGGCCGCTCGCACCACCAGCATCCAAACGGCTGTTCCACCAGCAGGAAGGGCGCCTCGCCCGGTTCGTCGCCAAGGAACTGGCCGTAGCCCGACATCCGGATCCTCTTGCCGTGGAGTCCCTTGAGGGCCCCGGGGAACTGGAACCCCTTGGCTCCCGGCCTGCTGGCGGCGGGAACCGACCATGGCACGGGCTGGATACCGCCTTCGGGAGGGGGCAGTTCCACCTCGATGGCCGGCGGGGCCAGAGGGCGGTAGGATCGGGCGCGCGGAGGCGCCGAATGCTCGCCATGGCGACCCGCCGCGATTTCCAGCCTCAGGCGAAGGGTGGCCGCGTCGCGGGCGCCCAGCTCACCCATGGCCGTCTCCAACAGCCGCGTCGCGGAGGCCTTGTCACCTGTCGCGAGCGCCACCTTGGCGGCTTCGGCCATCAGCCTGCCGTCAGCGGGGAAGCTGAGCATCAGTTCCTGCAATGTGGCGGGATCGGAGATGGCCAGCGGCGAGTTCGACAGCCGGGCACGCGCCAACGCGAGGTGCGCCGACTCCACCCGGCGCCAAGGTTCAGGCACCAGCGGGCGCGCCGCCAACAGCACCCTTTCGGCTCCGGCATGGTCGCCCAGCACGGTCATCGCCGTGGCCAGGTGCGCCATCAGGGCCGGATGGTCGGGGTGCCTCGCATTGGCTCCGCGCAGGAAGGCGAGCGCCTGTTCGGGCCTGCCAACGCGCAATAGCAGGCCGCCTCGCGTGGCGTCATCATCGGGAGAGGGTTTGTCTGTTGTTTCCAGCCGGGAAAGCGCCCTCAGGTAGGCGGCGCGGGATCCGCTGTTGTTTGCCGCCGGGTTGCCGGCCAACCGCAGGGACTGGAGGTCGAGGGCCGTGCCCCGCCAAGAGGCGGGGAGAGGTTCCAGCACTTCCATGGGAAGGTGGAGCGCCGCGGGGGCGCCGAGGGCGCAAGCAAGCCAAGCGACACAAGCCAGCGATCGCATGAAACCAGAATAACCGGCACAACCCAAAACCCGGGCGGGAGTCATGGGCAGGTCGGTGGAAAAATGAATCAAGAACGCTGGAACACAATATCCAAAAACCCCAGAATTCCTACATTGGCCACATTGTTGTTTGGTGCTGTGGATGGAAGACTTGGCGCTATTTGACGAGTTCCGCGCCGAGGCCAGGGAACACCTGGCCCGGTACAGCGAGGGCTTGGTCAGGCTTGAGCGTCAGGAAGGCCCTGCCAAAGGCGAGGAACTGAACCGCCTGTTCCGCGCCCTGCATTCCATCAAGGGGGGCGCCGCTTACCTTGGACTCAAGGGGGTGGAAGAGCTTTCCCACGCCGCCGAGTCGTTGCTTGACAAGCTTCGGAGGGGAACCCTCGAGGTTGCTCCGAACCTGATCGACTTGCTCCTACAGGCTGGCGACTGCCTGGGGCGCATGGTGGAAAATCCGGAAGCGTCGGAATCCTCCGAGGCGGGGCCAATCGCGGCGCGGTTGGCATCGGCGGCTTCCGGGACATCTTCCACCGCGACCATGATTGCCGAGCACACGCTGCCCCCCATCCAGCCTCCCGACCATGGAAGCGCGGGCGCCTTGCCCGCCGACCCTGAACGCGACCGGACGATCCGCATTTCGGTTGAGGTCGCCGACAGGCTGATGACTCTGGCCAGCGAACTGGTGCTGGTCCGCAACCAGGCGCTCAAGAAGTTCGAGCCGCGCGATTCCTCCGAGCGGGAACTGGTCCAGCGGCTGAACCTGGTCACGAGCGAGATCCAGAGGTCGGTGACGGAGACACGGATGCAGCCGGTGGGAAACCTGTTCCAGAGGTTTCCCCGCGTGGCGCGCGACATCGCCCGGCAGTTGGGAAAGTCGATCGACCTGGCGATATCCGGAACCGAGGTGGAACTCGACAAGGGCGTGATCGAGAAGCTGGCCGATCCGCTGACTCACCTGATCCGCAACGCGTGCGACCACGGGATTGAATACCCGGCCGACCGCCTGAAGGCGGGGAAGCCGGCGACGGGCGCGATCCGCCTCGAGGCGCACCATGAGGGCAGCCAGATCCATGTGGTGGTGAGGGATGATGGCGCGGGAATCGATCCGGCGCGCGTGGCGCGCAAGGCGTTGGAACGGGGATTGATCAGCCGCGAGGAGTCGGCTGGCATGACCCCCTCTCAGCTTCAGGAGCTCGTGCTGAAGCCGGGCTTTTCCACCGCGGAAAAGGTGACCGACCTCTCCGGCCGGGGGGTGGGCCTCGATGTCGTCCAGGCCAACCTGGCCTCCATCGGCGGCAACCTCAGAATTGATTCCGAACCCGGCCGGGGCACCGAATTCCACCTGAGGCTCCCGCTCACCCTGGCCATCATTCCATGCCTCGTCGTGGAGGCTGGCGGCAACCGCCTCTGCGTGCCCCAGCGCGACCTCGAGGAACTGGTGCTGCTCGACGGCGCCTCCCGCCAGCGGGTTGAGGTCTCGCACGACAGGCTGGTCTACCGCCTTCGCGACCAGCTTGTGCCGGTGGTGCGCCTGGGAGAATGGCTCGGAGCGGCGGCGCCCGCGGATGGGGAACCGCGGTTCCTGGCCGTGGTCCGCGCCGGTTCGGGACGATTGGGCGTGGTGATCGACAAGGTTCGCAACCCCGAGGAGATCGTCGTCAAGCCGCTGCATCCGGCCCTGGAGGCGATCGGCCTGTTTTCCGGTGCCACGGTGCTGGGCGACGGGCTTGTCTCGTTGATCCTCGACATGGACAAACTGGCTCGCCGGTCGGGTGCCAACCCCGTTCCCGCGGTGGCGGTGTCGGAGACGGTGGCCAATGCCGCCAGGAAACTGCACCTGGTGTTCGAGGACCACGCGGGGGGGCGCTTCAGCGCGCCGCTCGAGTCGATCAGGAAGGTCGTGCGGTTTGGCCCGGGCCAGGCGACGCTGGTGGGCGGACGCGCCTCGCTCAGCCACGCCGAGGGAATCAGCCCGATGGTCGGCCTGGCCGAGGTCGTTCCCGGCCTTCCCCGCGATGAAAAACCCGACTCGGGCTATCTGCTATTACCCAAGGGTAAATTCCCCCGCAACGCCGGCTTCGTCGTGGCCGACATCATCGACACGGTCGAGGAACCCCGCCTGAGGCAGGCGCCGCCCATGAAGGGCCCCGGCGTGACGGGAGCCGCCGAGATCCGGGTGCGGTCCGAACAGGCCGGCAAGCTCACCCTCATGCTGGATCCCTTGGCCCTGGCCGATGCCTGGGAGGGCGCGGCATGAGCGAACGGGGTTCCCATGCCTGCTCCTTCCGCCTCGACGGCAGGCTATTCGGCTTCGACCTGGCCAGGGTGCGCGAGGTGCATCCCTACTCGCCGTGGGTTCCGGTGCCCTTGGCCCACCGCGGCATCCATGGCCTGGTGAACCTGCGCGGCCGGATCCACCTCATCCTGAACATTCGGGCCCTGTTGGGACTTCCCGAAAAGGCCCCCTCCGAATCCGACCTGCTGATCCTGTTCAACGAAACGGCGGGGCCATCGTTGGGGGTCGTGGTCGACGAGATCGGCGGCATCCTGCCGCTCGCTGGCCCGTCGCTCGATTCGTCCGGGCCGCTGGTGGCCTCGGCGATGGCCGCCAAGGACGACATGCTGACCATGGTGCGCGCGGAAGCCCTGATTTCCGCCGTTTCCCAACGCGAACCTGATGGTGGAGAGAAGTCATGAAGAACCTGTCGATGGCGTGGAAGCTGGCGGTGCTGGTCTCGATGCTGCTGCTCATCACGATCGTGGTGGCGGGAGTTGGCGCCTTCAAGCTTTCGATGTTCAACTCGAGGATCCGGCAGATGGTGGATTTCACCTCCAAGGCGTTGGAACTCGCCTTCAAGGTGAGGAACGGGATCCTGCAGGTGATCAGGTATGAGAAGTCGTCGGTGCTGACCGCGGATGACGGCGAATCGGCGCGATTCGCCGACTTGGCCAGGGGTCAAATCAGGGAAGCCAACGATTTCAGGGCCGGCCTCGCCCAGGTGCTCGACAAGGCCTCCTACGCTCAGGAACGCTCCCAGCTGGATGACTTCAACCGCCACTGGGACGAGTTCCGCCGCGTCCAGGAAAAGCTGCTGGCCATCGCCGTGCTGAACTCGAACATCAAGGCGTGGAGGATTATCGAGGGTGACCTCGCCAGGAACCTCGAGGAGATCGGGGCCTTCTGCCGCGACCAGCAAAAGTCGGCGGAAGCCGATGGCAAGGCCTCCGACCAGGCCAAGGACGCCTCCAAGGGACTCAGGGCCCTCCGTCGCTACCAGGCCGCTTCCCGCCTGCAGGATGCCACGGACAAGCTTCGGCTGATGCTGGTTTCGCACAACCTGGCGACGGATGAACAGGAGAGGGGCAACCTCGACAGGGATGTCCACGACCTCCAGGGCCGGATTTCCAAGTCGATCGACGAGGTGGCGGAGCTGGCCGAGGACAAGGACCGGGCCGACATCGGCAGGGCGCGAGAGAAAAGCCGGATCGCCCAGGGGTTGGCCGATGAGGTGCGGAGATTGTCCCATGCCAATTCAACGGCGCTGTCATCGTCGTTGAGCCTGGGCGAGGCCACGCGCGCCGCCAACGCCTGCGACGAGCAGATGGGCGGCCTCATCGACAGCCTTGGGAAGCGCCTCGAGGCCGACAAGGCGGAAGTGGACGATTCGTACCGGACGGCGCTGATCGGCATCGGCGCCATCACCGTCGCGGGCATTGTCATCGGAATCGGGCTTGGGTTGGGGATCGAAAGGGGCATTGGCAATCCGCTGAAGATGGTGCTGGCGAACTTGCGGCGCATGGCGGCGGGTGACCTCACCCAAAGGCTCAACCTCGACCGCCGCGACGAGATCGGCGAGATGACCCGGGCTCTCGACGGCGTCAGCGACCATCTGGCGGGCCTCATGGGCAAGGTCGCCTCGGTTGCCGAAAACCTGGCCCGTTCCTCCGGGCAACTCCAGAAACTGGCGGGCGACATGATGGCCCAAAGCGAGGAGACCACGACGCAAGCCTCGACGGTTGCCGCTGGCACCGAGGAGATGACGGCCACGATCCAGTCGATGGCCGGCGCCTCGGAACAGCTCAACATGAATGTCTCCTCGGTCTCGAGCGCCAGCGAGGAGATCAGCGTGAATGTGAAGGGCATTTCCGACGCCGCCGAGGGCGCGAGCCAAACCGTGGCTTCCCTGGCGAAGTCGATCGAGGAGATCAACCAGTCGCTGCTGTTGGTGGCGCGGGAGGCGCGCGAGGGTTCGGAAATGACCGAGAAGGCGAGAACCATGGTGGAGTCGGCGAACCAGACGCTGACGGCACTCGACCATGCCGCCGACGAGATCACCAAGGTCACCGACACGATCAAGGGTTTCGCCCTGCAGACGAACCTGCTGGCGCTCAACGCCACCATCGAGGCGACGACGGCGGGCGATGCGGGCAAGGGTTTCGCCGTGGTCGCCGCGGAGATCAAGGAACTGGCCCAGCAATCGGCGCGCAGCGCCAGCGAGATCGCGACACGCATCGACGATGTGAGGCGGGGTTCCCGCCAGGCTGTTTCGTCGATGGGCGGGGTGATCGTGAAGATCGGCGAGGTGAGCACTTCGGCGGGGCGGATATCCGGATCGGTGGCCAGCCAGACGGAAACGGCCGCCGGCATCAAGAGGCATGTGGGCGAGGCGAACCAGAATGTCTCACGGATCGCCACGGCCATCCGCGAGGTGGCTCGCGGCGCCAACGACACGGCCCGCAACACCAGCGAGGCCGCCGCGGGAACCCGCAACCTTTCCCAGGGCGCCGCCGAGGCGGCGCGCGTGGTCCAGACGATCGCCACCAACATCCATGGCGTCAGCGAGGCCAGCCGGTTGGGCGCCCGAAGCGCCACGGCGGTTCACGCCAGCAGCGCCGAACTGGGTGACCTGGCCGAGGCGATGAGGCAGGCGGTCCGCCAGTTCAAGCTCACCTGAAAAGCCCGCCTGCCACTACGATGACGGCATGGCCGAACCGCTGCGCGTCCTGATCGTCGACGACTCCCGGATCTTCCGCGCCGCGCTGGCGGACGCGTTCCAATCCATTGCCGGGGCCCGTGTCGTCGAGTCGGTTTTCTCGGGAGAGAAGGCGCTGCAGGTATTGGCCGACCGTCCGGTCGACCTCGTCACCCTCGACCTGGAAATGCCGGGCATGGACGGGATGGCGACCCTCCAGGCCATAGCCAGGTTCAACCGCGAGCGGCCCGATCGTTTGCCCGTGGGCGTGGTGATGATCAGTTCGCACACGACCCAAGGCGCCAAGGCGACGATCGACGCGCTCAAGGGGGGGGCCTTCGATTTCATTCCCAAGCCGTCGGGCGCCGACTTCGCCTCCAACAAGGCCCGACTGATGGCCGAACTGGCTGAAAAAGTTTCGGCGTTCCAAACCCATCGAACCAACCGCCTGCTCCGGATGGGGTTTTCCGGCAAGGAGCCAGGAGGTTCGTCCGGAGCGTTGCCAGCCCTTGCCAAGCCCGCCGAGCGCCCGCCGCGGGGAGCGGAGGCCGGCCTGGCGATTGTCGGCGTGGGGGTATCCACCGGGGGCCCGCGAGCCTTGGGCACCTTCCTGCCGCTGCTGGCGGCCAGGGTGGCCTGCCCGATCCTCATTGTCCAGCACATGCCCAAGGGTTTCACCGCCTCGCTGGCCGAAAGCCTCGGCCGTCAGATTTCGGTGAGCGTCGCCGAGGCCACCGACGGCGAGGAACTGATTGGCCCGATGGTTCGCGTGGCGCCGGGAGGCCGTCACCTGGCGGTGGCGCGCAAGCCCAATGGCGCCCTGATGGCGTGCCTCAACGAGGAGGCTCCCGAGTGCGGATGCCGGCCGGCGGCCAATGTGCTTTTCAGGTCGATGGCGATCGCCTGCGGGGCGCATTCGGCCGTGTTGGTGCTCACGGGCATGGGCCAGGATGGAACAGAAGGCGCCACGGCCATCAAGCGCGCCGGCGGCCTCGTGCTGGCCCAGGACGAGGCCACAAGCGTCGTGTGGGGAATGCCCGGAAGCATCGTGGCCGCCGGATTGGCCGACGCGGTCGCCCCCCTCGAGGAACTACCAGGAGCCTTGGCTGAACTCTCCCGGGCCGGCAGGAGGACCCAGCCATGAGCCAGCCCAAGCCCCTTTCAAGGGAAACACAAGCCGACATATCCCGCTGGATCACGCGTGAATGCGGGGTGGTGCTGGGGCCGGACAAGGCCTACCTGCTGGAGCATCGCCTGTCGGGACTTCTCAAGGACTTTTCACTGCCAAGCTATGAGGCGCTGCGCGACCGTCTCCTCGACGGTCGCCAGGCGGGCGTGACCGAGCGTGTGGTGGAGGCCATTGTCACCCACGAGACATCATTTTTCCGCGACCGTCACCCGTTCGAGGCGCTGCGCGCCGCCATGCTTCCCGCTGCCCGGCAAAGGTGGCTGGCCGACCGCGCCGCAAGCCTGCTTCCACCCCGGCCCATCCGCATTTGGTCGGCGGCCTGCTCCACGGGGCAGGAACCGGTGTCGCTGGCCATCAGCACGCTGGAGTGGTTGCGGTCCGGGGCGGCCGCCGACCTCAGGCCCGCCGACTTCGTGATCGTGGCCACGGACATCAGCGCCCGAATCATCAAGATGGCGCGCGAGGGCCGCTACAGCGCGGCGGAACTCGAGCGGGGCATGCCGGCGGACCTTCGGGCCCGCTACTTCACCCCGGATGGACCAGGCTGGGTCGTCTCGACCGAGGTCGCCCGCATGATCGATTACCGCCGAGTCAACTTCGCCGATGCCGCACTGGCTTCCGTGGGCCTGTTCGATGTCGTGTTCTGCCGGAATGTGCTCATCTACTTTGATGAGGCGCTCAAGAAGCGCGTGGTGGAGGAATTCTGGCGATCGCTTCCAGCGGGAGGGTTGCTGGTTCTTGGCAGTGCCGAAAGCCTGTATGGCATCAGCGATCGTTTCCAGCCGATCACCATGGCCGGATCTCCCGCCTACCAGCGCCTTTGATGGTTCCACATGGAACCTCTTCCCCCGTTGTTCCTCGTGGAACATCCCACAGGTCTTGCCCCGGCGACCCCTTTCGCCGTATGCACGAACTCCATGTCCTTCCGGAGCGGGAGGCGATGGAGAGCATGGTCATGGAACGAGCGGCGGGCCGGTCGGTGATGGGAAAGGGACTGGATGCGATCCTCGGAGATGGCGCGGGGTCGGGAACGGGCGGGTCCACCGTGGCGATCGCCGTGATCGACCAGAATCCCAACCAGCCCCGCAAGCACTTCGATCCCGAACAGCTTGAAAGCCTCAGGGAAACCATCAAGACCCACGGGGTGCTTCAGCCATTGGTGGTGCGTCCACGGGGCGACCGCTACGAACTCATCGCGGGCGAGCGCCGCCTGCGCGCCGCCATCGATGCCGGCCTGGCCGAGGTGCCCGTGCGCGTGGTCGACTTCGACGACCAGCAGGTGATGGAAGCGGCGCTGGTTGAGAACATCCAGCGCACCGACCTCAACCCCATTGAGAAGGCGATCGGCTTCAAGGACTATCTTGATCGCTTCCAGATGACGCATGAGCAACTGGCCGCGCGCCTGGGCCTGGCCCGGCCGACCATCAGCAACATCGTGGGCCTGCTCGACCTGCCCCAGGCGGTGCAGGATGCCGTTCGTGGCGGTCAGATCTCGATGGGGCATGCCAAGGTGATCAAGGGCGCGCAGGGCGCCGAGGCCCAGGTGATGCTGTGCCGTCAAGTCATCTCCCTGGGCCTGTCGGTGCATGCCACCGAGCAGTTGTCCCGGCAGGCACCCGCGCCCGCGCAGGAACCGGCCCGTGGCGCCACCGAGCCCAAGGTGGAGAAAACCGAGCATGTGCTGGGCATCGAGCGCGAATTGGCCGGCAAGCTGTCGCTGAAGGTGGACATACGCCTCAAGGGTGCCGAGAAGGGCGCGCTGGTGGTGGCCTTTGATTCCACCGAGGACTTTGAAAGGATCATCTCGCTGCTGCGCGCCGCCTGACAACGGGAAGCAACAAGGCAAGCGTGAGGCGTGCCACGGCAAATGGGCGGGAGTGGGGCGTAAGCCCCAAGAGCCTCATCCGCTCACTCCCATCCCAGGTCGGGCGATTCGAATTAGCTGATGATGGTGCCGTCGGGCACCACGGCGTTGGCCGGCAGCAGGATCACCCCGTCGCGGATGGAGTAGAACGGGCCGTCGGCGAACTGCACCTGCCCGGCGTTCACCAGGCGGCAATCGCGGCCGATGCGGAAGTTCTTGTCGATGATCGCCTGCTCGATGATGGTTCCCTCGCCAATACCCATGGGAGGCTCGGCGCTGCCGGCGCGCAGTTCCCGGTCCCCCGGTGATTCGGTGAAGTTGGATCCCATCAAAATGGAGTTGCGCAGCGTGACGCGCTTGCCGATGACGCTGCGCACCCCGATGACCGACTGCTCCAGCACCGAAGCCTCCCCGATTTCGCAACCGTCGGAAACCAGCGTGTTGCGCACCGTGCACGACTGCACCCGCGACCCGGGCAGGTTGCGCATGCGCGTGTAGATGACGCCCTCGGTGGAATGGAACTCGAAGGGTGGCTTTTCCCCGGCGAGGGCCATGTGGGTGGAGAAGTAGGAACGAATGGTGCCCATGTCCTCCCAGAAGCCGTGGTGCCGGTGCGCGCGCACCCGCCCGGGGTTCACCAGCGTGGGAATGACCTGGGTGACCAGGTCGGTGGCGTTCGGCAGGGAGGCGAACGCCTCCTTGAGGGCGCTCAACTGGAACAGGTAGATGCCCATCGAGGCCAGGAACGGCCTGCTCGCATCCTCCGCATTCTCCCGGTAGAGGGTATCAAGGCTCTCGGCGCTTGGCTTTTCCACGAACCCGCGCACCCATTGCCCGGCGTCAAGCTCGACGATGCCCATCCGGCGGGCCCGGTTGGGGCCCACGGAGGTGACGGGGATGGTGCAGGCGGCGCCACTGGCCCTGTGACCCATCACCAGGGAGCGGAAGTCCATCCGGTACAGCTGATCGGCGGAAAGCACCAGCACATCCGTGCATCCTCCATCGCCTTCGGCGTAGCTCAGGTTCTTGCGCAGGGCATCGCCGGTACCCTTGTACCAGTCGCTGGCCTCATTGGTCTGCTGGGCCGCGAGAACCTCGACGAACCCGCCGTGGAACGGGTCCATCTTGTAGGTGTTGGTCACATGCCGGTGAAGGCTGACGCTTTGGTACTGCGTCAGGACGAAAATGCGCTGGATGCCGCTGTTGATGCAGTTGCTGACAGGCACATCGATGAGGCGGTATTTGCCCGCCAGTGGCACCGCGGGAACGCTGCGGTTGAGGGTGAGCGGATACAGGCCGCTGCCGTGACCGCCACCCAGGATGAAGCAAACCACCCGTTGCATGCCCGCATTCTCCCGCAGACCGATGGTTTCAGGTTATCGGCGCGGGGGTAAAAGATCGACCCATGCCCCGCCTTCCGCCCGAGTTCTGATTCCCTAGACTAGAAGTTCGATCCGGGCCAACAGGCACCGGAGGCCCACTAGACAGACGCGAAGACGAGGCAAGAAATGGCGGAACCCCAAGGCGACCTGGCGCTCATCGGATTGGCCGTGATGGGGCAGAACCTCATCCTGAACATGAACGACCACGGGTTCACCGTGGTGGCTTACAACCGCACGGTGAGCAAGGTGGATGAGTTCCTTGCCAACGAGGCCAAGGGCACCAATGTGCTGGGCGCCCACTCCATCGCCGAGATGGTTTCCAAGCTGAAGCGGCCCCGCCGCGTCATGATGCTGGTCAAGGCCGGGCAGGCCGTGGACGACTTCATCGCCCAGGTGGCCCCCCACCTGGAACCCGGCGACATCATCATCGACGGCGGCAACAGCCTGTTCGGCGACTCCGCCCGCCGGCACAAGGAGCTTGAGGCCAAAGGCCTGCTGTTCATTGGCACGGGGGTTTCCGGCGGCGAGGAAGGGGCCCGCCACGGCCCGAGCATCATGCCCGGCGGCAGTCCCGCCGCGTGGCCTCATGTGAAGGAGATTTTCCAATCGGTTTCCGCCAAGGTGGAAGGCGGGGCACCTTGCTGCGATTGGGTAGGCGAGGGCGGCGCCGGACACTATGTGAAGATGGTCCACAATGGCATCGAATACGGCGACATGCAACTCACCTGCGAAGCCTACAACCTCATGCGCGACGGCCTCGGCATGTCCGCCGACGAGATGCACAAGGTGTTCGCCGAGTGGAACAAGGGTCCGCTCGACAGCTATCTGGTTGAGATCACCCGGGACATCCTGGCCTACAAGGACACGGACGGCGCCCCGCTGGTGGACCGCATCCTCGACACCGCCGGGCAGAAGGGAACCGGAAAATGGACGGTGATCGACTCCATGGAGATGGGCATCCCCATCACCCTGATCGCCGAGGCTGTGTACAGCCGGTGCGTCTCGGCGCTGAAGGATCAGCGTGTGGCCGCCTCCACGGTGCTGAAGGGCCCCTCGCCGAAGATCGATGGTGACCGCGCCGCGATCGTTTCAGCGATCCACGACGCCCTCTACGCCTCGAAGATCATCAGCTACGCCCAGGGCTACATGCTGATGCGCGCCGCGGCGCAGGCCTACAACTGGCACCTCAACTATGGCGGCATCGCCCTGATGTGGCGCGGAGGTTGCATCATCCGCAGCCGGTTTTTGGGCAAGATCAAGGAGGCGTTCGACAAGAACCCGGCCCTCACCAGCCTGCTGCTGGATGACTACTTCAAGGGCGAGATCGAGCGTTGCCAGGCTGGCTGGCGCCGCACGGTGGCCACCGCCGTCACGGCGGGCATCCCCGTTCCCGCGTTCAGCACGGCGCTGGCGTTCTTCGACAGTTACCGTACCGCCCGCCTGCCCGCCAACCTGCTGCAGGCCCAGCGCGACTACTTCGGTGCCCACACCTACGAACGCACCGACCGCCCCAGGGGCGAGTTCCACCACACGAACTGGACAGGCCGCGGCGGCACCACCGCCAGCACCACCTACACCGTCTGATTTTCTTCAGCGTGCCATGGATTGGGGGGACTAATGGCTCCCCCAATCCTTTCCTCGCGGGCAATTAATCCCGCCTTACATGATCTTCCTTAAGCCCGATAACTCCAACGCGCCCGTCGTGGCCGCCCGGCTTAATCGGACTTATCCCTTGGCCCTGGCCCGCACCGTGAGGTGAAGGTGGTTCTTGCCGGCGGTTTGCCAATCCACCAAGACCGAGTCATTGCCGAACTTCCACGAATAGTTTCCGCCCTGCAGGTGACCAGCGGTGGCGTTTCCGTTGAGCACCAAGCGCAGGGAATCGACGCCACCCTGCGCGGCGATGATCGACTCGAACTTCGACTTGCGGTCGGCGGAAAAGACCTCGAGCCTCTTGGCGAGCAGCTTGCGCGCCAGTTCCGCCGCCGGCTTGGGAAGGTCCTTGAGGGCCACTCCCGCCTTGCCCACCGCCTGTCCCGATCCCCCGGGCCCCTTGAGCTTTTCAAGGGCTTCCTTGTCAAGGCTCTTGGCCAGCTCCAGCAGGATTGACTCCTCGGCCTCCCAAAGTTGGCCGACGGGATTGCCCCCCAGAAGCACCGGCCCGAACTCCCGGCCCATGTCGGGCTGGAATTCACAGTGAACCAGCGTGAGATGGTGCTGGGCGATCCTGAAGGCGAACGACTTGCCCGCGCCAGGCGTCCCGAAGAAGTTCACATACCTGCGGTTCGCCGGGGTTTGCTTGGCGATCTCCTTGCAGCGTCCCGCGCCATACTCGGAGGTCATCGCCAGCAACATCTTGTCCACAAGTGCGACCTGCGCCGGCTTGAGCTTGTCCAGGGGCAGTCCCTTGCGTTCCGCGGCCGGGAAAACCTCGGCGTGCCTGTCCTTGTCCTCGAAGGGCTTCAGGGCCAAGCCCTTCTGTTCCTCGTCGAGGGACTGGAACAGTTCCAGGGCCACGGCGCGCGCGGCGTCATCGTTTCCCTGGAACAACCATGCCGAGCCTGTGAGGGTGAGGGCGGGGAACACCACGAATGAAACGAAGGCCGCCAATGTCCGCATGCTAGTTTCCTCAAGGGGGCGGGTGGGTCAGCAGGGCGAGCAGGTCGAGACTACCCGGTGCGCCCGTGGCGCGAAACCCCCGGGCCCATGATTGCGCAAAGGGGCACTCGGCCGGACCTTGTTCCTGGTCCGCTTGTCGCGCTTCTCCCGGGGAAAGTTGAAATATCGCCACCCGGGCGCCTCGCCGCACGGGCTGCAACCATCATTCTGGCAAGAACCATGGCCAGTGAAGTTTTCAAGCACCCAGCGGGGGGGCGTCAGCAAGAGCCCTACGGCCAGAATCCGGCATGGGATTTCCAGATGATCATTTCCAAGTACGATGTTATAAACGACTATGGGTTCCGCGCCAGGATCATTTATCGGGAGCGGTATCCCGGGAGCGTGGTCGCGGTGGATACGACAAGCGGGGGAAATCACTCCCCGGGAGTTGAACGCCCGCCGCTTTCCCAAATGGCCACCGGCAGGCCGCGCGTGTTTTCCAACCATCCAGTAGAGGCCTTCCCATGAACAAGGTTGTTTGGATATCGCTGATGTCGTGGGCCATGGCCTTGCCGCCGGCCGCGCGCGAGCCCATCGCCGAATTGGCGGTGGCGCCCGGCAAGGTGACGGTCGAACCGGCGGCGTGGAACAAGCCCGCCGTCATCAGGACGCCGGAAGAGGCCGCCAAGGCGTTCGACAAGGAGGCCTTGGCCATCGTCACCCGGAAGGTGGACTTCGCCAGCCAGGTCGTGCTTGTTTTCGCGTGGAGGGGTTCCGGCGGCGACAAGCTCGAGCACGCCGTGCTCGAGTCTTTCCCGGAACAGGTGCGGTTTACCCTGGCTCGCGGCAGGACCCGGGATCTCCGAGCCCACGGCAAGGTCTTCGTCATGAACTCGAATGTGCGCTTTAGCGCCGAGGAGCGGAAGTGACGCCCCGGCCAGCCCATGCCGCGGGCGCCGGTGCCCTAGAATTCGTTTGTCAGCCGACCTTGCGATTCGAACCCGCGGCCATGAACGGGAGGATATGAGTCATGCGCGCTGTCCTTGTTGCGAGCCTTGCGGCATTCCTGGCCATCGGCGTTGCCGCGGGCACCGCCTGTTGCGCCGATGACGCTCCCAATCCCAAGGTGGCGCATGTGCGCCTGTCCGGCGAGGTGGGCGAGGGCACCGTCTCCGCCGATTCGATGCGCGCCGAGAAGGACCTGCACTTCATCAGGGAGAGGCTTGCCAAGGCCCAGTCGGACAAGGCGGTGCGCGCCGTGTTCCTCGACCTTGCCGGCGTCGAGTGCGGATTCGGATTGCTTGACGAGTTGCGAGATGCCGTTTCAGCAGTCCGCAAGGCCGGCAAGAAGGTCGTCGCCTATTCGTCATCAGGTGAGTCACGCGACATCCTGCTCGGCCTCGAGGCCGACGAGTTCTGGATGCCGGAATCGGCCTGGATGATGCTGGTTGGCGTCCGCAGCGAGGTCTACTTTTACAAGGAAATTTTCGATCTTTTGGGTGTGAAGGCCGATTTCCTGAAGGTGGGTGACTTCAAGTCGGCGGTGGAGCCTTACACCCGCACCAGCCTGAGCGAACCGGCCCGCCGCCAGATGACCGAGATGCTCGACGATTTCTTCAACAAGGCGATCATCGGCGGCATCCTGAAGGCCCGCCCCGCGGGCAAGCTCACCGCCCAGGGAGTCAAGGCCGCCATCGACAAGGCGCCGCTGTCCGCGCGCGACGCCCTTGAGGCCGGCCTTCTCGACCGCGTCGGTTACCGGCACGAGGCGCTCGAGCGGGCCATCGGGTTCGCCGGGGCCGGAGCCCAGGTGGTGAACGACTATGAGAAGAAGAAGGCGACTGAAATCGACTTCTCCAATCCTTTTTCTCTTCTCAAGGCCCTGAATCCGCCGAAGTCCAAGGCAGGCAAGGATCCGCGTGTCGCCGTCATCTACGCCGTCGGCGCCATCGACACGGGCAAGAGCGGCGTGGGCCTGATGGGCTCCAAGGTGGGCAGCGATACCATCGTCGAGGCGATCAGGCAGGCCGAGGACGACGCCACTGTCAAGGCGATCGTGCTGAGGATCGACAGCCCCGGCGGATCGGCGCTGGCCAGCGACCTCATCTGGGCCGAGCTCAGGCGTTGCAAGAAACCTGTCATCGCCAGCATGGGTGATGTCGCCGCCAGCGGGGGATACTACATCGCGATGGCGGCCCGCCGGATCATCGCCGAACCATCGACCATCACCGGGTCGATCGGGGTTTTCGGCGGCAAGCTGGCCTATGGACCGGTCATGGAAAAGGCCGGGTTGCGCACCGAGGTGGTGAGCCGGGGAGCCAACGCGGGGGTGCTCAGCGGCGGCAACCCGTTTTCCGATTCCGAACGCCAGTCGATGTCGAAGCTCATCGAGGAAACTTACGGGCAGTTCCTCGCCAAGGCCGCCGAGGGACGCAAGAACGCCGGGAAGGCCGGCATGGGCGTGGAAAAGATCAAGTCCCTGGCCGGCGGCAGGGTCTGGACGGGCCGGCAGGCTCTCGCCAACGGACTGGTGGATGAACTAGGCACCTTGGATCAGGCCATCCTCGTGGCGCGCGACCTGACCGACATGCCCAAGGACAAGCCACCCGAGTTGCTTCGCCTGCCCAAGGCCGGCAGCGTCCTTGATTCGCTCCTCGACTTCGAGTTGGGCGTCGGCGCCATGACGAACGCGTTCGGACAGGCCTTGGCCAATGGGGCCGCCGGCCCGAGTGCGCGAAAGGCCCTGGCGATCGGGGCCGGGCTGGCTAACCTCAGGGGCGGCCCGGTGTACCTGCTGCCGATTGAGCCGATGTCCATTCGCTGAATGGGCGAAGCCGATCAGGGCGGGGAAAATGATTTTTATTTCAGCGACTTGAAATAGTTAACAACTACAAAACGAGCGGGCCCGGGAACATTCCCGGGCCTACTGGATTTCTTGGGCGGCTGGCTTATTCGCAGTCGCAGGCCTTCTTGTGCCCGAGGATGCCGCGGGCCCTGCCCATCAGCTCCTTCACCTTGCCGGTGAGGCAGCCTTCACAGGTGTCGCAGGTTTCGATCGGCACTTCCTTGGCCACGCAGCGGGCTACATAGCGGGTGCGGGTCTCGACGCTCTCGACAGGCACCTTGCGGCACACCTGGCGGGTCTCCGTGGTCCACTCGGGCCGGCAGACGCAGACGGTGAAGGTCTCGGTGTGGCAGACGGGCTTGCAGACCTTCACAGGCTTCTCGCACACGGTCTCGCGGCAGACCAGTTTCTTCTTCATGCAGGTCACGGTTTCGGGCACGCATTCGGTCACCTTCTTCATGACGGTCACCGGGCACTGGACCGTCACCCGGCAGGGGTGCCAGCAACGCACCATGCGGGTTTCAATGCAGGGCTCGCATTTGGAAACCACGGTTTCCCCCTTGCCGCCCTTGCCCTCGAACGACACATGATGCGACTCGCCCTTCGAGGCGCAGAGGTGGCCCACCGCCATCTTGAGGCGGGAATGAAGCGTGGGAACTTCCTTGCAGGTCCAGTAGCCGCGGTCTTCCACCTTGGTCACGAAGGTCGTGACGGGCTTGCAGGTGGTGACCTTGCGGTAGACGGTCTTGGTTTCCTCGACGCAGGCCCATTCCCAGTGCTTCTTGGTGACCTGCCTCATTTCCGTCACCCACTCATGGTGCATGACGGTGCGGGTGCGGGTTTCGGGAACCTTCACCATGCGGCAGACCCGCACATTCTCGTCCACCCACTCGTTCTTGTAGGTGACGACCTTGCACTGGTAGGTCTCGGGCACGCACTCCTTGACCATGACCACCCGCGTGGTTGGCGCCTGGGGGGTCTGCCCCTTGCCGCCATCCTGCTGGGCCTTGTCAGCGGCGAACACGCCGCCGGCGGCGAGCAACCCGGCCAGCACGGCCAGGGAGTTGTTGGAAAACATGGACGCACTCCAAAGAACTTGCCGCAAATGATGCCGACCCAACCCCGGGCGACCCACCTGCTTGCACTCTGGGGGATTATGCACGGCAAGAATGGATGGGTAATTTAGAAAATAAGAGAGATTAGGTGAAATTTGCTAAAGAGGGTAGAAACAGGAAGGATTTGTCAAGGCTGCTGGTCGTGCCGATCGTGACGGCGGGAGTGTGCCTGCGCGCCGCTTTCTTGACTTGCAGGTCAATTCAGCTCAATCAGGCCGCTCGCGGGCAATCGCTTGATGCCCTGTTCCAGCCGCTGGCGGGCCTTGGACTGCTTCTCGAAATACTTGAGCCGTTCCTCCTCCCGCCTCAAGGTAGCCTCGGGGGTGGGTTCGCCCTTGGCTTGAACCAGCCAAGGCTGGTTGGCGGCCGATTCCCGGGTGAGCGCGCGGGGAGGCAACGGCTGCCGGCCCATCGAGCGCTCCCTGAGGATGTACTGGGCCTGTTCGACGGCAACGGCGCTGGCGAGCCTGCGGGCCTGCGGTTCGAGGAACGGGTCTCCCTTCTGGCGCATGGCGTCGAGGGCGCTGACAAGCCCATGGTCGATCCAGAAAGTTCCATGATAGTCGCCCAGGCGATAGGGCCCTTCCGGGTCCCTCCAGGCGAATTCCAGCCATGCGCGGGCTGTCCAGATCCATTGCGGCTCGATCGCCGCCCCGGGCCGGGCGCGGAGCGGCGCGAACGCCCACCCCCTGGCTTCGGGAGACAGGTCGGCATGCCCCGAAACGGGGAGGACGCCCGCGGGCGTCCAGGCGAGCCTTCCGGGAGTCCAGCCCTGGCCCTCGGGAAATCCAATCCGCTTGCCGCTCACCCATTGGAGACGGTTGCCCAGGGACTGCCATTCCCCCGGGATGAAAACAAGGTCGGGATCGTCACCGCGCGCCGGGCGGGGTGGAGGCGGCTGCATGGGCGGCCGGGCGGTTGAAGGGGCCACATAGGCAAGCCGGGCCTGTCCCGCGAACGACGGATACCAGATGCCGGGAACCCGCTGCCAGCCGCCGGCGGCCGAGTGCCAGTAGCCGTTGATCCAGGCGTGTCCGGCGGGAGGGAATCGCCAGGTGCCCGAGACCCATGTCCAGTCGTTTTCCTCCGCGTCGAAATCCCAGTAGCCGGGAATCCACATGGCTCCCGGCCCCGGATAGGCCTTGGGCACGGCTTCGGCGAGCGGCGCGGGCGGCTGGGGTGCCAACCGGGGCGCCCGGGACTCGCCGGTGATGGCGAAGGCCTCATGCACCGGACCCCTGAGGCGAACCTCGGCGGCTTGTCCGGCCAGCAGGACCACGATGGCGAGCGCGATGGCGTTCATGCGGGAAGCAGAATCGAAAAGGCCGGGCGGGATCAAGGTTTCATGAGGTTGGAATGGCGCCCGGCTATGCTAAACTGCCGGTCATCCACGGGCGCCCGACGCGCCGGGGGCGGGGCCCCAGGCACCGGCGCCGCAGACCGGAGACCCTCCCCATGATCCGCCGCCTCGCGTTGGCGCTGGCATTCGGCCTCGCGGCCCTGCCCCTCGCCACGGCCGCCGACACCCCCAAGTCCGCCTCAGCCGCCAAGAAGGTTGTCTTCATCGCCGGCGGACGCAGCCATGCCTACGGGCAGCATGCCTTCAAGGCCGGGTGCGAGCTTCTCAGGAAAAGGCTGGAAGCGGCGTATCCCGGCAAGGTGGTGACCGAACTCCACACCAACGGCTGGCCCAAGGACACCACCGTCCTCGACTCCGCCGACGCCATCGTCATCTACTGCGACGGCGGCGCTGGCCATCCGGTCAACAAGCACCTCGAGCAGATCGACAAGTTCGCCAAGAAGGGTGTCGGCATCACGATGATGCACTACGGGGTGGAAACCACCAAGGGGCCCAGCGGCGACCGGTTCCTCGACTGGATCGGCGGATATTTCGAGATGAACTGGTCGGTGAACCCGCACTGGAAGGTCAAGGACGCCGAGTTGGCCAAGGGCCATCCGGTCACCAGCGGCGTGAAGCCCTACTCCACCCAGGACGAGTGGTACTACCACATGCGTTTCAGGGAAGACAAGGATGGCCTCGCCTTCATCCTCTCGGCTCTGCCCCCCGCCGACACGCTCAAGCGCCCCGATGGCCCGCACAGCGGCAACCCGGCGGTGCGCGCGGCGGTGGCCCGCGGCGAGAAGCAGGTGCTGGCCTGGGCGCGCCAGCGTCCCGATGGCGGACGCGGCTTCGGGTTCACCGGCGGACACTTCCACTGGACCTGGGCCAACGACATGAACCGCAAGATGGTCCTCAACGCCATCGCCTGGACCGCCAAGCTCGATGTTCCCGCCGCGGGCGTGGAATCGAAGCGGCCCACGATTGAGGAACTGCGGGAGAACCAGGACTGGCCGGTTCCCGAGAAGTTCGACTTCGCCAAGTTCGAGAAGGAAATCAACGAGCAGTGACACCGGACTGCTTGGGATGGTTCCGGTGATCCCGATCCACCGCGACCCGGATCACCGGTTCCTGTTCGCCGAACCGCGCCTGGTTGGCCGGTTCCACCTCGCCGATGTTCCCGCCGGCGTTCGGGTGCGGGTGCGCTTGCTGGGGCCCGAGGGCGTGCCCGGGGCCGTGTTGCTGGAGGCCGTGACGGGCGAGGGTGGCTGGGTGACGGCCGACCCTCCCCTCCGGGTGGACGCCGCCCGCGGATTCGTGGTCGACCGCCGGGAAAGGGAATGACGGTTCCGTTGCCAAGCCAGGGATGAATGCCATCCGGAGAAACCCCATGCCGACGATTGCGCGTGTCTGGATATCTGCTTTTGCGCTAACCTTGGCGTCCGCCGCCCTCGCGCGGGCGCAGGCGGCCCCGAAGGTTCCCGACTCGGTTGTCCTTGAGGCCGGGATCGAGTATGCCAACCCCGATGGGCAGCATCTCCTGCTCAACATGGCCCGCCCCAAGTCCGGCGACGGGCCATTCCCCGCCGTCGTCTGCATCCATGGCGGCGGTTTCCGCGCTGGCAAGCGGGAAAGCTATGACGGCCTCGTGGTCCGACTCGCCGAGCGCGGCTATGTGGCCGTGACGGTCACCTACCGCCTGGCCCCCAAATACCCGTTCCCCGCGGCGGTGCACGACACCAAGGCCGCGGTGCGCTGGGTTCGCGCCAACGCCGCCAAATACAAGGTCGACCCGGCGCGCATCGGCGCCACCGGCGGTTCCGCCGGGGGACACCTCGCCCAATTCCTCGGGGTCACCGCCGGCGTCAGGGAGTTCGAGGGGGAAGGCGGCAACGCCGGGGAGTCGAGCGCCGTCGCCTGCGTCGTGAATGTCTACGGGCCCAGCGACTTCACCAAGTCGTATGGCAAGAGTGTCGACGCCGCCGAGGTCCTGCCCCTGTTTTTGGGCGGCAACCTCGAGACCCAAAGGTTCAGGCACCTGCTGGCCAGCCCCCTTTATTGGGTCACGCCGCGCGCCGCCCCCACCCTGTGCATCCACGGCACCGAGGACAAGTATGTGGCCCATGAGCAGGCCGTCTGGCTTGTCGACAAGATCAACGCCTCGGGTGCCAGCGCCGAACTGCTCACCCTTCAGGGCGCCGGCCACGGCTTCAAGGGCAAGGACGCCGAGACCGCCGAGGCGGCGCTCATGGCCTTCTTCGACAAGAACCTGATGAAGCGTTGACCGGGGCGTTTAATCCGCGGCCCGGCCCGGCTGGTGAACCAGGGGGCGCCCGGCCAACCGGCCCGTCGCCTTGCCGCCGCGCACCGCCTCCACCCCGTTCACCAGCACCGCGACCGCTCCTTGGGCGTGCTGGTGCGGCTTGTCGTAGGTGGCCGTGTCGATGAACATGCCAGGATCAAGCACCACGATGTCGGCAAACTGCCCCGCTTTCAGGTAACCGCGGTCGGTGAAGCCGATGATGTCGGCGGGAAGCCCGCTGCATGAACGGATCGCCTGCTCCAGGGGAATCACCCCCTCCTTGATGGAGTAAAAGCCCACCTTGCGCGCGAAGGTGCCATAGCTGCGCGGGTGCGGCGAGGTGGTTTTGTCGGGCACCATCGACCCGCCGTCGCTGGCCGTGGCGACGAAGTCGAGGCGCATGAACAGTCGCATGTCGTCGTCGTTCATGCCGAAGTTGATGATCTGCGCCCCGCCGTTGCGCTCGATTTCCTCCACCACCTCGACGGGCGTCCGACCGGACTGCTCGGCGATCTCCTTGATGGTTTTTCCCGACCAGGCCGGCTTGGGGGCGTGGCGGGCGATGCGGATGTCGGCGCCGGCGTCGCGCCTTCCCAAGGCTTGGGAAATGGCCTCGCGCAACTGCGGCCCCGAAACCGGGTCGGCGAAGCGCCTCACCATGTCGGCCCTTTCCCCTTCCCGGAAACGCGTGGGAATCACCGTGGCGGTGAGCGATGTGCTGCTGGCCGTGTAGGGATACTGGTCGGCGGTGACCTTCTGCCCGGCCTTGCGCGCCGAGGCGATCCGCTCGGCCACATCCCCGGCCTTGCCCCATTGGGCCCGGCCCGTCACCTTGATGTGCGAGACATGCACCGGCAACTTCGCCTCCTTGCCGATCGTGATCGCCTCCTCCACCGCGGCCAGCACGCCGGCGCCCTCGTCGCGGATGTGGCTCGCGTAAAACCCGCCATGCCGCGAGGCCACCTTCGCCAGCGCCGACAGTTCCGGCGTCTTGGAGTAAGTCCCCGGGTTGTAGATCAGGCCCGTCGACAGGCCCCAGGCGCCATCCCGCATCGCCTTGTCGGTGAGGTCTTCCATGCGCCTGAGTTCGGCCTCGGTGGGCGCGCGGTTGACATTTCCCATCACCTGCCTGCGGACATCGTTGTGGGGAACCTGATGCGCCACATTGGATCCGGTTTTCACCTTGGCTAGCGATGCCAAAAAGGCCGCCGTGTCCACCGGTCCCGACCCGCAGTTGCCCGTCACTACCGTCGTGACCCCCTGCGCCAGGTAATTCTGGTTGCCATTGGTGGGGGTCTTTTGCAGGGGGTAGTCGCTATGGGTGTGCAGGTCGATGAACCCCGGGGCGACAACCATCCCCCGCGCATCGATGATGCGCGGATTTCCCGCGGCCTTGAAGGTTCCCACCACCACGATCCGGTCGCCCTTGATCGCGATGTCGCCCGCGAATCCCGGTTTGCCGTCCCCGGCATGGATGGTTCCACCGGAAATCACGATGTCGGCGTCGACTTGCGCCATGGCCAGGATTAGAATTTTCGTCCAGAGAGCGCACATGCCGGGTCGATCCTCCCGCTATCCAAGGCATGACGCCCTATCGTGCGTCCTCATGCCCCGGCCCGATGATACACCGGAACACCACCATGGCACACGCGTTCGGCTGGATGCGCCCCCGGGAACCCGAAGGCCTTGTGCTGCCCTCCCGGCGGAACCTGCTCAAGGCCGGCGTTGCCGGCATCGGCGGTGTCTCGCTGCCCGGCTTGCTGGCGGCGGAATCGCGGGGCCAGGCGAGGTCGGGCAAGGCGGTCATCCTGCTGTGGATGGCCGGCGGCCCCAGCCATATCGACACCTGGGATCCCAAGCCCGACCGCCCCGCTGAAAACCGCGGCCCCTTTGGCACCATCCCCACTTCCGTTCCCGGCTTCCGGTTCTGCGAGCATTACCCGAAACAGGCGGCCCTGCTTTCCAAGCGCTTCACCGTGGTGCGGTCGGTTGACGCCCGCAGCAGCAACCACGAACCCAATGTCGTTTTCCAGACCGGCAACAAGCGCGCCGAGGCCCGCACCAACCCCGAGACGGTGAAGTACCCGGCCATCGGTGCCATCGCTGGCAAGTTCCTCGGGCCGCGACTGCCCGGAGCGCCCCCCTACGCCGCCTTCATGACCGGCCGCAGCCACCTCGCCTTTGCCGGCCGGTTGGGCCCGGGGTTCGATCCGTTCCTGGCCAACCGCGCCGCTAGGCTGCCCGTGCTCACCAATGTCGGCCAGGACACCGGCAAGGTTTCCCCCGGCGACTTCTTCACGATGCGCGACGGACTCACGGGCGAGAGGCTTGGCGAACGCTCAAGCCTCAGCAAGGGCCTCGACAGGCTTCGGGACACCCTGGAGAGGGAGGGCAGGCTCGACGGCCTCGACCGGCACGAGCGCGCCGCCATCGACATGCTCACCGGTCCCCGCCTGCGCCGGGCCATGGAACTCGAAGCCGAACCGATGGCCACGCGCGACAAGTTCGGCCCCCACCTGTGGTGCCAGCAGGCGCTTTTGGCCCGCAGGCTGGTCGAGGCCGGCTGCCGGTTCGTCACCCTCGACCTCAGCTACCACACCGCCAGCGGCACCTGGGACACCCACGGCGACAACATTCCTCCCTATGGGGGCATTTCCAAGGGCCTCAAGCCGCTACTGCCCCTGTTCGACCACCTGGTGACAACCCTCGTGGATGACCTTGCCGAGCGCGGCCTGCTGGAGGATACCTTGGTGATCGCGCAGGGCGAGTTCGGCCGCACCCCGATGATCGGCACCCAGGGAAGCACCGACGGCCGCAACCACTGGCAGGAGGTGATGTCGCTGCTGATGGCCGGTGGCGACCTGAGGCACGGGCAGGTGATCGGCTCGACCGAGGCCGACGGCGGGCACATCGCCAATCGTCCGGTCACTCCGGCGGACATGGCGGCGACGATCTACCGCCACCTGGGCGTGCCCCTCGACTCGGTGTATCAGGATGCCCAGGGCCAGCCTTTCCCCATCCTGCCCGACGAGGGCAGGCCGATCGAGGAGCTGTTTTAAGGCTGGCTTGAAGGAGTTGAGTCCGATTGATAATGCTGGGAAAAACTAAAAATATTATTGAGTATATTAAAAAGAGCTTTTAATAAAGCGGCCCCTGAACTGGCAGGAGATTGTTGAACGCCTGCGAGGGCAACACTCCTATGCGATGAACGGATCTCCATATGACGGCCAGACAATGGCTGCCGACGCTTAGGAGCCCCCAGCGAAGTGAGGGGCGAGTCGATCAAGGAACAAATACATGAGCCATAACAGAAACGAAAGAGCCCCGAACGCAGGCGCGTAGCGCCGGAATGAGCGGGTCGATTCCTGATCCAAACCCGCTCATTTTGCCTTCGACAGCGTTCGGGGCTCCATTGGTTTTACTCAACGCACATTTGTGTTTGTTCTGTCAGCGTCAACAATTCAACTCACCCATTTGAAGCCTGCTCTAGCCTCAGGCCAGCAACTCCTTAACCACGCGGGCTTCCTCGACGCCGGTGAGGCGCTGGTCGAGGCCGAGGTGGCGGACGGTGAACCGCCTGTGGTCGTAACCCAGGCACTGCAGCATCGTCGCGTGCAGGTCGCGGATATGAACCGGATCCTTGGTGATGTTGTAGGAGAAGTCGTCGGTCTCCCCGTGCACCGTGCCTGGCCTGATCCCGCCCCCGGCCATCCACAGCGTGAAGCAGCGGGGATGGTGGTCGCGGCCGTAGTTCTCCCGCGAGACACCCCCTTGCGAGTAGATCGTGCGGCCGAATTCGCCGCCCCACACCACCATGGTGGATTCAAAGAGACCCTTGCGCTTGAGGTCCTGGATGAGTCCCCAGCAGGCCTGGTCGACATCGCGGCACTGGTCGGGCAGGCGGCCCGAGACATTCGCGTGCGTGTCCCAGTTGTTGTGGTAGACCTGCACGAACCGCACCCCCCGCTCCACCAGCCTGCGGGCGAGCAGGGCGGTGTTGGCAAACGACGCGGGCTTGCGCGCCGCCTCCCCATAGAGCCTGAAGGTGGATTCCGGTTCCGTGGCCAGGTCGGTGAGTTCCGGCACGCTGGCCTGCATGCGGTAGGCCATTTCGAACTGGCTGATGCGGGTCACCGTCTCGGGGTCCCCGATTTCCCTCGCCGTCAATTCGTTGAGCTTGCGCAGGCCGTCGAGCGAGGCCCTGCGGGTGGCCGCATCCACGCCGGGGGGGTTGTTGAGGTAGAGGATCGGGTCGCCCGAGGCGCGGAATGAAACCCCCGCATGCTCTCCGGGCAGGTAGCCCGACTGCCACAGGCGCGCGGAAATGGCCTGCACCTGCTCGGTGTTGGTGGGCTTGGCGACCATGACGACAAATGTGGGCAGGTTGCGGTTGAGCGAACCCAGGCCGTAGCTCACCCATGAGCCGAGGCAGGGCCTGCCGGTGACCTGGTTGCCCGTCTGGATGTAGGTGATGGCGGGTTCGTGGTTGATCGCCTCGGTATTGAGGCTGCGGATGAAGCACATGTCATCCACCATGCTGGCGGTGTATGGCAACAATTCGCTCACCCACATGCCGGACTGGCCATGTTGCTTGAACTTGAACTTGCTGGGGGCGATGGGGAACCGCTTTTGTCCCGATGTCATCGTGGTGAGGCGCTGGCCGCGGCGGATGCTGTCGGGCAGGTCCTTATCGAACCAGTCCCGCATCTTGGGCTTGTGGTCGTAGAGGTCCATTTGCGGCGGGCCGCCGACCATGTGCAGGTAAATGATGTTCTTGCACTTGGGAGCAAAGTGGGGACGCGCGTCCTCGGCCACGCCTGACGGGACGCCGGAGTCGGCCATGGCGGCCTTTCCGGTGAGGGCGCCCAGGGCGGCCCAGCCGAGCGGATGGGCACCTTGCGCGAAGAATCGCCGGCGGGTGAGGTTCAGACCGGCTTCGGTGATCGGATCCATGTCGTATCTCCCTTGATGGTGCGGCCGGCTTACTTGTTGAGTGCCTCGTCCAGGTTCAGGACGAGGTTCGCCATCATGGTGAAGGAAGCGAGTTCAACCTTGTCGAGGGCGGCATCCACCGGCGCCTCGCCGACGGCCACTAGTTTTTGCGCCTCGGCGGGAACCTGCCCGTAGTGCCGCCTCAGCCCGGCGAGCGACTCGGCCAGGATGGCGGCCTCAGCCGGCCGGAAATCACGCGACAGAACGCGTCGGCCCAGGACATTGAGCCGGGCGGTGTCGTCCCTGGCCGACTTGTCGGCAAGCACCCGGGAGGCGAGCACCCGGGCCGCCTCGACGAGTTGCGGATCGTTGAGGGTGACAAGCGCCTGCAGCGGCGTGTTGGTGCGCTCGCGGCGCATCGTGCAGGTTTCGCGGTTGGGCGCGTTGAGGATTTCCATGCTCGCCGGGGGCGCGCTGCGCTTCCAGAAGGTGTACATGCTGCGGCGGTAGAGGCTTTCACCCTTGTCGGCGCGGTAATCGCGGGTGTTGCTGCCGATCATGGCCACGGCTTCCCAAACTCCCTCGGGCTGGTAGGGCTTCACGCTCGGCCCGCCGACCTTGGGCACCAGCAGTCCGCTTGAGGCCAGGGCCTGGTCGCGGATCATTTCAGCGTCGAGTCGGAAGCGGGGCCCGCGGGCCAGGAGCCTGTTGTCGGGGTCGCGCCGCGCCTTGTCGGGAGTCGCCATCGCCGATTGCCTGTAGGTCGCGCTGGTCAGCATGAGCTTGAACAACTTCTTGACATCCCATTGTTGCTCGCGGAACTCCACGGCAAGCCAGTCGAGCAGGTCGGGATGGCTGGGCTGCTCGCCCGTGACGCCGAAGTCGCCCGCGGTGCGCACGATGCCGTTGCCGAACACCTCCTGCCAGAAGCGGTTCACGGTGACCCGCGTGGTGAGCGGGTGCTCCCCGGTGAGGAGCCATTTCGCGAAGCCGAGCCTGTTGCTCGGGGCGTCCTTGGGAAGGGGCGGCAGGGCCTTGGGAGTGGCGGCCTTAACGGCGTCCTTGCGGCGGTCGTACTCGCCGCGCTCCAGAATGAAGGCCATCGCCTCGCCCGGCTTCTCCTGCATCACATGGGCGATGGTCCCCTTGCCCCTCAGGGAGATCTCCTCCTTTTCCAAGCTGGCAAGGGCCTCCTTGCCCTTCTGGTATTCCTTGTCACGGTCGCCGAGGTACCACGCGAACAGCTGGTCCTTCTCGGCGGCACCGCGCTTGTCGGCCGGCTTGGCCAGGATCTGCTCGAGGCTGTTGGCCAGGCTCTCGGCCTCGTGCGGGGCCAGGGCTCGCGCGTAGATCCTCAGGTCCTCGATCGGCATGTTCCTGAGGGGTTCGCCAACTTCGCGAGCGCCCAGGCGGAGCGGCACCGGGGTCTTCGTGGTGCCGGCGCCCGCGAGTCGGTCGTTCTCCACCCTCACCGGTTGTTCCTTGCCGTTGTAATACACCTTCACTCCCGAAGCCTTGCCGGTGCCGTCGTGCGTCACCGTCACATGGGTCCACGCGTTGGGCTGCAATTGGGATGACGCGAATACCTTGAGGCCGGCATCGGGCCAGCGGTGGATCAGGTGCATGCCGGCGCGGCCTTCCTGGATCCAGAAGTCCCAGCCACGGTGCCCCGGCGGGCCTTCCATGCGGGCGACCACCGGTCCGGACACGGCGTTCACGGGAGGTTTCAGCCATGCCGAGAGGGTGAACGCCTGGCTGGCGTCGAAGTCTCCCGCATCGGGAATCACCGCCGCCGATCCGTTGAGGCGCAGGGCCTTGCCCGTGTCGCGTCCGGGCACCCACGACGGATTGGCAAGCTCGACCTGCCTCTCCTTTCCCAGGACAAGGAACTTGGCCTTGGCTCCGGCGCCCTCGGTGAGCGACGCCGAGAGAACCAGGCCATCCGCCGAAACCGATCCGGTGCTTCGGGGAGCCGCCTTGGCCTGCCATGCCTCGAACTCCTTGCGGGCGAGGTCGCGGCGTTCATCAAGCGCCTTTCTGGCCAAGGTGATCGATTCCTGCAGTTTGGCGATCCTGGCCTCGTCGCCTCGGGCGGGCACCGGAATCACCGGGGGCGTGTTGGGGATGTTGCCATCCATGGCACTCTGCGTGGTGTTGTTGAAGAAGGCCGCCATCGCGTAGAAGTCGCGCATGCTCAGGGGGTCGAACTTGTGGTCGTGGCAGACGGCGCAGCCGGCGGTCAGGCCCATGAACACCTGGCTGGCCGTCTCGGTGCGGTCGCGGGTGTACAGGACCAGGTATTCCTCCGAAATCGCGCCGCCCTCGTTCGTGGTGATGTTGCAGCGGTTGAAGCCCGTGGCCACGCGCTGGTCGAGCGTGGCCACGGGAAGCAGGTCGCCGGCGAGTTGTTCGATCGTGAATTGGTCGAAAGGCATGTTGCGGTTGAACGCCGAGATCACCCAGTCCCGGTACGACCACATCTCGCGGAAGTTGTCGAAGTGGATGCCGTGGGTGTCGGCATAGCGCGCCGCGTCGAGCCAATGGCGGGCGCGGTGCTCCCCCCAGGCCGGGCTGGCGAACAGCTTGTCGAGGTATTTCTCGTAGGCGTCCGGCGCCTTGTCGGCGACGAATTCGTCGACAAGGGCGGGGTCGGCGGGCAATCCGGTCGCATCGAGGGCGGCGCGGCGGGCGAGGGAGCGGCGGTCGGCTTCCGCCGCGGGCTCGAAACCCGCCGACTCGATCCCGGCGAGGATGAACCTGTCGATCGGGTTCCTCACCCAGCCGGCGTTTTTCACCATCGGAAATGGCGGGCGCTTGGGGGTGATGAACGACCAATGCGGCTGATACCCGGCTCCTTGGGCCACCCAGGCCTTGAGCATCTCCTTCTGCCGCGGTTTCAGCCTCTTGTGGCTCCGCTCCGGCGGCATCCGCTTGACCGGGTCTTCGAGGTCAAGCCTTTCCACCAGCGGGCTTTCGGCGGGCTTGCCCGGCACGATGGCGCCCGCGGCGATGGCGTCCTCGCGGCGGTCGAGGCGCAGGTCGGCCTTGCGCGCGGCGCTGTCGGGGCCGTGGCAGGCGAAGCAGTTTTCCGCGAGGATCGGCCGGATGTCGCGATTGTACTCGAGCCGGGTTTCAGCCAATGCCGGGATGGCGGCAGTGAACAGCGCCGCGATGGCGGGAAGGGAGCGCATGGTCGGGTCGTCCTTGGCAGGAAAGGCTGCCACCCGGGGTGCGGTGCGGCGGCAAACAATCAGCTAACCAAGTATATAAACCGGTGTGAACCTGAAGCAACAACGAGGCTCAGGAATCAGGGGGCGCTGACAGCCTCTCCACCGACACGGGTTCCCAGGGCCCTCCAGGTGGCCAAGTCGATGCCGTTGCTGATGAATCGGGTGGAGCCATCCATGAACATGACATTCACGCCGCCGGAGTGATAGCTGCGGGAGGTGACCGAAGCATAGGTCGGATTGGCGCCGGTCCCTTCCCGGCTTGAATTGAAATCGATGTCGAGAGTTTGTCCAGCACTGGTGAATTCGCATCGCGTGTTGGGGGTCCACAGAGTCGTGAACCCTGTTTGGTGGACACGCCCGTCCACCCATTCGGTATGGCCTGAATCGACCTTGAGATTGCCCGGAAAATTAGCGATTGCTGAAGGGTTTTGAGGGACGGAGGCACTCGCCGATGAAGGATTCAGGCCGTCGCGGTTGTAAGGCTGGAACGCCTTGACATCCGCGGCAGCTATGGTGGTGGAGGTGCCATCCGTGAAATCAGAAAGCCTCTGGCCCCTTTGGAGGGTGAAGGCACCGCTACCCGTCTGGTTGGTGGACGGGTTCCAGACAAGCCATTCACCGGCATTGAATCCGTAACAGACCGGGTAGTGGAAGATGGCGCCATCCGGCCTTTGGCGGTCGTTCACGTCGGAAGGGCAGATGAAGGTGGCGACGCGGGTGGCGGTCACGGTTGGCTGGGATGAATAAGGCAGTGACCAATTGATGAGTTTTTGCAGGTTCTCCTGTTCTAGATAAGGCAGCAAGCGGGCATGGGCGCTCCAGGAAAATGAGGGAGTCGCGCCGTACTGGCCCAAGGGAGGCAGGGATCCGATGGAATCGTGGTGGTTGTGGCAGGCCAGGCCGATCTGCTTGAGATTATTGAGGCACTGGGCTCGAGATGCCGCCGCGCGCACCTTCTGCACGGCGGGAACGAGGAGTCCGATGAGGATGGCGATGATGGCGATCACCACGAGAAGTTCGATGAGTGTGAATCCGCGTCTGGTTGGTAAAAGATCATGGCATGCCGACACCGAACCTATCTTGTGGAGATATGGACCGGTCATGGCGTCAAGGCATTGGACCTGGGCAGATTCACCAGTTCCCTTGTTCATAACCGCTTGCGATCCTGACGAAACGGGAAGCGACTCCACATGGCGACATACAGGCACCCATGATCAATAACCCTGACCCTCGGGAAGGATCTCGCCGCCCGAGCGGGTGCAAAGCGCCCTGAACACGCTTGGTGACGCGTTCGCGGAGATGATCCTGCACGAACCGTCCATGTTCAGGAACTGGGTTCCAGCCGCGTGGGGGCCGATGAACCCACCCGGGCTGCCTTGGTCGCTCGGGGCGCTCGAGCGCACATGAACCAGAATCGCGGTGATCGCTGGGCGGAACTGAAAGCTGGGTTGGGACGGGTTATAGCGGGCGGCCGTGGGGGCGTAGACTAGCTCCGCGCCCGGGACCAGACCCACCCAGGAGCTTTCGGTGTGGCGGCTCATGCGTTCGCCGATGCCGATAGTCATGCTTGTGCCGTCTGTTATGTCGGTTATCCTGATCTTGCTGTTGCGATGGAAGACCCCTGTGAATGGTTGCTCCTCGTAGGCCAGGGTGCCCAGGCAACCGGCGTAGCTGCATACAGCCGCCCGCGTAATCATTGTTGGAGCGTTGACGGCGTTTGGGGGATCGCCGCTGTCGGTGATTCCGATCAGTTTCGGCTCGGTGTCGCCGGGGTCGACGAATGTCTTGACCTGCGACTCGCGGGCCACTTGGTTGAGCGGGTGAGAAATGGGGAGGTCGAAACGGATTCTGCTGTAAACGCCGTGTTGCTCGAGATAGGGCAGCAAGTGGGCGAAAAGGCTCCAACCGGGGCCGCTTTCGGATGCGGCCTGATTGGTGCCGAGCGGGTGTGCTGGATTGTAAGTCCAGCCCGGGGAGACATTCGAGGAGATCCCGGGCGGTAAGGCTTGGTGGGAGTCGTGATACCCGTGCAGTGCCAAGCCCATTTGCTTGAGATTGTTGAGGCTTTGGGCCCGCGCCGCCGCCGCGCGCACCTTCTGCACGGCGGGAACGAGGAGTCCGATGAGGATGGCGATGATGGCAATCACCACGAGAAGTTCGATGAGCGTGAAGGCCCCGCGGGTTTGGCGATGCGCGCCGGTCATGGAATCAGCCTCCTGAAACCTGAAAGCGGATGTCGGGTGTTGGAGGCGCGTCGCTTGCGGAAGTGGCATTGCCACGGCGGGTGCTGAGCGGCCTGCCAAGAGCTTATTGAGACTGAGTCTCACTCTCTTGACATAGAGTATCATACCAGTACTATTTCCCTTGCCAAGGCTCTTTTGCCGTTTTCCGGTGCACCCTCATGACGGAATCCACCGAACACCACGACGCCGGCAAACAGAATCCGCCCAAAGCCTTGGATTCAGCCGACCTTTTCCAAGGCGCGAGAACCATTCTCATCAGGCACGACGGGCAGGTTTACATGCTGCGAATCACTGGCAGGAACAAGCTGATCCTGCAGAAATGACAGGGGCCAGGTTCATGGAAACCATTCACGGTTCCGTCCGTGACTTGAACCCAGTTTTTTTTGAGGTGTCAGCAAGCGACATGAAAATATCGGGCGTGCTGGTGGCCCGCTCAAAAGTGGAACTAGGCCGGGGCTTGGCGAAAGGTCGTCCCCATCCTTCCGCCAGGCCAAAATCGCGTCGTCCCATCGCGATCAAGGCCACCGCCCCGGCCCAGACTCAAGGCGCCGGGATCGAAATGTCCCGCGCGCCATCAAGGATCGGGTTCGCCCGACAAAGTCTGGTGGATTGACAAGAAAAAGAAGCGTCAATCGTTCAGGCGAACGACTCTATCTTATTTTTACACGGCAATTTCCGCGAAGGGAAAACAAAAACCCAAAAATATCGTCATGGACTGGGCGCCGAAGCCGCCTTTGAGTTGGCCGAGGCGGTTTCGATGATCACCGGAGGCTTTCCCTCTCCGGAGGCATCACTTGACTGCCTGAGGATCGCGCGCGCCACATCCAACCCCTTTGTCACCTTGGCGAAGATCACCTGGTGTCCGTCGAGATGCGGTGAATCGGAAAGCAGGATGAAAAACCTTGAACAGCCGGTGTCCGCCTCCTCATCGCGGCAGGCTCCCACCATTCCAATGGCGTGCTTGGCGTTCGGATGGGTTTCGTGTCGCAACCAGTATCCCAACCCGCCTCCGGCCGTTTCGCCGGTGCCCAAGGGACAGCCAGCTTCCAGCTGCTCAACCCTCGCCGTCACCTGTCCGCCCGCATCGACCAGTTCCTCCTGCCTGATCCGGTCGAAGCGCATTCCCTTGTAGTAGCCCGCCCTCACCAGGGCGAGGAAATGCCGGGCATGATTGGGCGCCAAATGCGGCAACATGCTGATCTCGATGGCTCCAAGCTGTGTTTCCATCGTCACGATCCATGAAACCGGGCGCCCCTCATCATCCTCGAAACGGATGGCGGGCCAGTCTTCCCGAACCTGTCGCATCAGCTTGAAGACGGGAAATCCGGTGAAGGTGGCATCGGGCGGTCGGTTGGCGCCCGCCGGTGGCTGGTCGGCAGGCCGAATGGCCTGCTCGAATGCGGCATCCATTTTCGGCAGGCTCCCGGGGCCGGCAGACATCGGCGCCGTGGGCGTGACAATAGCTTGGGGTGCCGCTTCTTCCGACTGAAGATCCCTTGGCCTGGGCGAACCGCCGCAGCCAACGAGAGACATGAGAAGAAAAGGGACAACCAGTCGCGTCACAGGCAACGGGCTCATGCCGGGAACCCCGCGAGGTTTCAGAAGCCGGGTGGTGGCGCGTCGATTTCGTCGAGCACGGCACGCATGACCTCGATGTCGGTGCGTCCGCGATGATCGAAATTCCGGCGCAGCGTCGGATTTTGCTTGTCGGCGACGGTGCAGGTGAATCGCCAGTCGTTCGCGTTGGTCATTTCCAACCGCTGGAATACCACGCCCTTGCGGACCAGTTCAGCCTGCAGGGAGGCGTACGAGTCGGGCGCCCCGGGGTTGAAGGACGCGGCCGTCACCGCTCCGGCGACGCCGGCGGCACCCGCGGCGGGGGCGGCGCCCAGGCCGGGAGAAGGCTGGGGATTGGCGGGCGTGAAGCCTGAGGAACCGTTTTGCTGGAGCCTGATCGGGGGAAGCGACGGCCCGCCCGGGGGATTGCCGTTGTCGGCCCCGGGAATGCGAAGCCCGCCCGAACCGCTGGTCATGGATGCGGGTGCGGCGGAAGCGGCCGGGGGCGTGTTCCAGTTGGCCGAGGAGGTGGCACCGGGGGGCGGCGAGGGTGCCCGCGAGGGGAGCGAACCGTTGGGCGCCGGTCCCAAAAGCGGGTCTCGCTCGGTGGAGGCGCCCATACCGGGGGTCTTGGCCGCGGCGCCGGGAGCCGAGGAAGAGAACGGGAAACTGGGTGGTGGAGGTGCCGTGCCGGTCCCGGCGGTGTTCTTGCAGCCCGTCGTGGCGAGGACGGCGCACAAGGCGGCAAGCCCCCATCCTTTCGCACGCATGGCCATCTCCCTTGCGTTACCATGCTTGACCGGACCGCCCGGACCGATAAACAAGCAATCTTTGAAGAAGATCGTCTAACGACGGCCGGAGTTGGTAGCAATGGCAACTTTCCGCATCGCGGTGATAGGTGGGGACGGCATCGGGCCCGAGGTGATCGACGAGACAGTCAGGGTCCTGGACAAGGCGGGCCGGCACGATGGCGCCTCCTTTGACTGGAACCAGCTCCCCTGGAGTTCGACCAAGTTCAAGCAAACCGGCGAGATGGTTCCCTCGGACGGCTGGGATCTTCTCGCCCGCCACGATGCCATCCTGTTCGGCGCCGTGGGACTTCCGGATGTCCCCGACCAGATCCCCGTCCACTCCCTCCTGTTGCCCATGCGCCGCAAGTTCGACCAGTATGTGAACTTGCGTCCGGCTTTCCTGTTCGACGGAGTGACCTCCCCGTTGGCCAACAAGGCTCCCGGAAGCATCGACATGCTGGTGTACCGTGAAAACACCGAGGGCGAGTACGCCCCCGTGGGCGGCCGCATGTATCAGGGCACCGACGCGGAGATCGCGATCCAAAGCAATGTGTTCACCCGCAGGGGATGCGAGCGGATCCTGCGCGCGGCGTTCGGGGCGGCGCGCAAGCGCCCCCGTCGCAAGCTCACCTCCATCACCAAGTCGAACGCCCAGGCGTTCGGAATGGTGCTGTGGGACGAGTGCTACAACAAGGTTCGCGCCGAGTTTCCCGATGTCCAGTCGTCATCCCTGCTGGTGGATGCCGCGGCGATGGACTTCGTGCGCAAGCCCGAGTCGTTCGATGTGGTCGTGGCCAGCAACCTGTTCGGAGACATCCTGACCGACCTTTCGGCGATGGTGGCGGGCACCGTGGGCCTGGCCTCGAGCGCGAACATCAACCCCGAGCGGACCTTTCCGAGCATGTTCGAACCGGTCCACGGTTCGGCGCCCGACATCGCCGGCAAGGGAATCGCCAATCCGCTCGCGGCGATCCTTTCCGGGGTGCTCATGCTGCGGCATCTCGGATTGGAGAAAAGCGCCCAGGCCACCCATGACGCCGTGGTGAAGGTTCTCAAGGCGCGCGCCCCGCGCACGCCCGACCTGGGGGGCAAGGACGGCACCAAGGACATGTCCGAGGCGGTGCTGGCGCTGGTGTGAACCCGGATTGTTGACATCCGGGATCCTTGGGCCATAGCATATCCTCTCAGGAGGGTATCCCATGCGTCGTCCCCTGGTCGCTGTCCTTCTAGTCGCTGGTTTCCTTTTCCGCCAACCATCCGCCGAGGCGGGGTGAGGCCAGACCAATATGCTCGCGGCGGCAGGTCTGCCGGCCAGCGGGCATGTTTCCCACTGCTCGCCCTCGCGTTCCGGGTATTCAACCCAACAATTGCTGGAGATGCGGCAGCAGGCGACGCGCATGGCCGTGAGCCTGAAGTCGTGCGGTGACGAGGAAATGATGCGCGCGGCGATCACCTCGAGCGATCACAGGCACCGGGTCGCCGCGGCGTTCGCGTTGGGCATGGGCCACAAGCACGACGAAAGCCTGCTCATGCTCATGGAGGACCAGAATCCTCTGGTGGTGCAGGCGGCGCGCGAGGCGGCCACTCACATTTGCGCGGTGAAATTCAAGCAACCCGCCGCGGATTTCGGGCCATTCCCCGGCGCCGACGCCTCCAACCGGACCGACTCGGCGGGCTTGTGGAGGCTCTATTTCGACAAGCAAACCGCCCGGCTTTCGCCCGGCTCATCCTCGCAGGCCGCCAAGGCGGGATTGCCCGAAGCGCCCAAACGCGAAGCCTCCCCCGCCAACCCGGGCAAGGAATCCGCGCCACTTCCCATTGGGTTTGTCAGCCATGGCGAGGCCGACGCCCGCGCCAAAAATGAACGCGCCGACCCCGCGGCGAAAACCTCGGTAAGGGAAGTAAGCTATGACGACGACAGCATCCCCGGAATGCGCATTCGTCGAGTCACCCTGACTCCCGTTCCCTCTCGCTGACAGCGAAACCGGAAAAATTTTGCCAATCGGCTGAATCAGCCCCCTTTTGTGGCGAAGTCCATGTACCGGGAAATCCGGCGGGGGAATTTCCATGCCTGTGGCGGACGGGAAAATCCGATTCCGCCGGCGCTGAGCCGATCGATCCCATCCGCTGGAAAAAATATTCCGAATGCTTGCAAGGTTCGGGCCGTCCCGTTGCAGGAAGACAAGTCCACGGTTGGCCAACCGCGGAAACACCCTCTGGAGGACCTTCGTGAGCAAGAACAATGTCCGGATCCTGTCCCGCAAAAATGCCCAAGCCCTGATCCAGTTTTGGGAATCGCTTGCCCGCCGTTACCAGGAGGCGTTTCTTCTCCAGTCTTTCGATGCCAAGGCCCTCGGGGACCAGCTGACGCGGGAGATCCACGATGACCGGAACAACGAGGAGTCGCTGACACCGGCGGCATCGCTCGCCTGGCACCTGCTCAAGGATGCCGGAAACTGGCCCGACACGACCACCATGGCCCGGGATGCCGCCAACCGGGCCATCTCCGAGTTCGTCCGCAACCCCATGCAGTGGAAAACCCATGAGAAGTTTGGCAGTTACATGAGGCGGGCACTGGACTGGCGCGCCAAGGACTGCCTGCGGGAGGAATATCCCCACCTCGAGCTTCGCGTCGAAAACGAGGGCCGGACGGATGACGAAGGCTTTTCGAGCAGCTTCACGGCAAGCCAGCCGGACACCCGGCATGGATGCGAGCAGGACGCCGATGATGTGCTGGCCCGCGTGCAGAAAATCATCGGAGCCATGCCCGCCAGGCGGCGGATCATCGCCACGGAAAGGCTCCTGAAGTCCGATGGCCAGTCGGGCAAGGAACTGGCCAGGCGTTTCGAGATGTGCGAGGGATGGGTCGCCGGCGAGCTTGAGAAGGCCCGGGAAACGATCCGCCAGCAGTACGAGATGTGCGCCTGATCCATGGCGAATCGAGGCCCCGCGGGCATTCGTCCCCGCCCGCTGGGCCCCCCTTTTTTGAAGAAGCCCGCCGCATTTTTGAGGAATACCCAACCCCCCGCCCCAATGGCACGATGTGGTGCGGCCACATCGCCGACGATGTCGTGGACCGCTATGTTGAGATTCTGGATGAAGCTGTGATGGACACGGCCTGGAATGAACATAGCGCCATGATCGGGGAGGCTGTCCAAATCAAGCACAATTGGGAGCTTGAACTAATAAGATCGCGCGGAAGGGTAGGCCCGGCCTTCCCGCTTCAATCCAAGGTGCCTGGTTGGCCTATCGATCGGGGCACCGAACCCATCAGCGGCGTTAGTCCTCAAACCGATGGTATTGGCCCCGGGAATCCCCCTCCATGATCGCGTTACTCGCTCTTTCCGCCTTTCTTCAGGATGTCAGGCTGCCGCCTTTCCTCGACCTCGATGGCGAAGTGTCGCGGCAGGTCGTGGTTGACCGGGAAAAGGGACAGTACCTCGGCCATCCCACGACGGCGCTCCTGGAGGATGGCAAGACAATCCTTTGCGTTTATCCCAAGGGGCATGGGAAGGGTCCCATCCTGTACCAGAAGTCGGTCGATGGCGGGCGCACATGGTCGGGCCGCCTGATCACGCCAGCCAACTGGATCACATCGCAGGAAACGCCCACCATCCACCGTGTCACCGGCGCGGATGGCAAGAAGCGCCTGATCCTGTTCAGCGGGTTGTATCCAGCCCGCATCGCCTCGAGCGAGGATGACGGCGCCACCTGGACGGAACTGGCCCCGCTGGGCGATTGGGGCGGCATCGTGGTCATGGGGAGCGTGGAAGCCGTTCGTGGCAAGCCCGGCCACCTCATGGCCTTCTTTCACGATGATGGCCGGTTTTTCCGCAAGGGTGGAAAGGCGACAGGCATCTTCACCCTCCTCCAAACCCGCTCGGAAGACGCCGGGCGCACCTGGTCGGAACCCAAGTCGATCCAGACATCGGGAGCCGTCCACCTCTGCGAGCCGGGCTCCGTGCGATCCCCCGACGGCAAGGATCTCGCCCTTCTGCTGCGTGAGAACCGCAGGCAAAGCCCATCCCAATTCATGCTGACCCGCGACGAGGGCCAGACATGGGAATCCCCCAAGCCGCTCCACCCCGCCCTGTTCGGCGACCGCCACACGGCCAGGCAGGCTCCCGACGGGCGCCTGGTGATCAGCTTCCGCGATGTGCCGCCCAAGGGCACCAACAGCCTCACGGCGGGCGATTGGGTCGCGTGGGTGGGAACCTTCGATGACATCATCCATGGCAGGCCGGGGCAGGCGAAGATCAGGCTCAAGAAAAATCACAAGGGCGGGGACTGCGCCTATCCGGGAGTGGAAATTCTGCCTGACGGCACCTTCGTGCTCACCACCTACGGACATTGGACCCCGGGCGAACCACCCTACATCCTTTCGGTGAGGCTGAAGCTGGACGAGGTGGATTCAAGGGTCGGTGTGAAGCCGGCCGCGCGCTAACCCCGGGCGAGGAATTCCGCTCCCGCCAACCCCAGCCGGTCGGCGTATTCCGCGAGCAGCGCCCCGTCGAACTGCTGCCCGCGGAGGTCAACGCGCCTGAGGTCGGCGAGCGTCTCGCTGCCGGCCAGGCTCCTCAATCCCTCGTCCCCGATGGAACAGCGCGCCAGCGAGAGTTCGTGGATCCCGGCCAAGCCTGGATGCGCCGCGATCACCGCCGCGCCGCGTTCCCCCAGCGGATTGTCATCGAGGACAAGCGAGCGGACATCCGCCAACCAGGGGGAATCGAGGAGGGCGGGAAGCGCGGCCGGACTGATCCTGCAATTCGAAAGATCCAGTTTGTGGAGATGAAAAAACGGTTTGGCGGCCATGGCCGCGGCCATTCCGGCGTTCCAGGGCATTCCGGCCAATGAGAGGGATTGGAGCCTCGCCATCGACGGAGAATTGGCCAGGATGGCGACATGGGTTCCGCCGAGTCCCCAGCGGCGTCCCTCACGCAGGCCGTTGTGGCCGATGTCGAGGTCGACAAGCCCGGCGGGACCTTCCCCCGCCGCCAACGCCTCGATCACCGGCGCTCCGATCCAGCAATTCGCGAGTCCGAGCCTCGCGAGAGGGCCGTCCGCCAGGGCCTTGAGCATGTCGAGCGTGGCGGAGGAACTCAGGTGGTTGCCGGCAAGTTCCAGCCGCGTCAGGCCGGCCGCCGTGGGGGATGAGGCCAGCGTCCTGATCCCATCCGCCGAGACACCGCATGAACCAATGTCGAGTTCCTCGATGCGCCAGGGCGACAAGGCCTCTGCCAATCCGAAGGCGCCTGAATCCCCGCCGCCACAACCGGCCATGTGGAGTCGCTTCAGATTGGCCAGCGCCGCGGATCTGCCGAGCAGGCTCACCCCTTGGGCCCCCATCCGCTCGTTTCCCTCCAGTTCAAGGGAGACCAGTCCGCCCGCCCAGGGAGCGCGAAGCAGGGTGGCCACGCCTTGCTGCGTCAACCGGTTTCGCCCCAGGCGAAGCGACCGGACGCCTGCAAGGCACGGGCTTTTCGCCAAGGTCTCCATCTGGGCATCCACCAACCCGTTGTCGTCGAGCCAGAGGTGGGATGCCGCCGTGGCGGGCAGGCCGTCGAGCAATTCGGGCAAGGCTCCCCGTTCCAGCAGCCTTGAAAGGTCAAGGCCGGCGACCTGCCGTTCGGTTGCGGCGCGGATGACCCGCGCAACCGATTCCCGGGTGACACGGGGCCATGGTCTCCATATGCCCGCTTGCGACCAATCAGCGGTTTCCGGCGCCTCGGCGTGCAAAAACCCCTCGGCAACACGCCAGGTGATGGAAGCTGGAAGCACATCCATTCGGGTAAATTGGGATGTCAGGGGAATACGGGAAAAAGGAGTTCCGAGGCTCGCGCGCCAGCGGCGCGCCGGTTCGGCCAGTCCTCGAACTTCCAGCCAGTCGGCACAGGCCACCCGGGGATAATCCGACGCGGGTTCCGCTTTCGCCCCCGAGAGCAGGCCTTGGAATTCAGGGTGCTCAAGGCAGGCGGCCAAATTCACGGTGCCAGGCACCTCCCGGAAGCGAAACGGAAAATTATTGTTCCGGCGCTTGACCGGGCGCACAAGCCCCCGAAATCGCTTGTCCTTGCGTCGGGTCCGCGCACCGTGGCACCATGTTCGGCCGATCGGATGCGGGAGTGCCGTGCATGACGCCGTTCTTGATTTCCCTGACCCTGCTCTTGTGCCGGGCCGGGGATGGGCGACCCTTCGGGTTGGTCATCGAAGCCGAGTCGATGAAACTCGAGGGAGGCTGGAAGCCCGTGAAGGTGGCCCATGGAAACCTGGTGGCTGACCAGACAGGCCTGGGCCTGATTTCCGGTGAACGGGTGGCCCTGCTGCCGCCCGACCAATCGGGCACGGCCAGCGCCAAGGCGACGGTTCCCGCACCGGGAGATCATGTGCTTTGGCTCAGGCGAGAACATGCCGAGGGCTGCGACGCGCCGTTGGTGGTCCGGGTCTCGCAAAGGGGCAAAACCTTCCGCTTCGTGGCGGGGAGAAGGCTCAATCCGGTTTTCGGGCCCGGAGACACGGTGGCGGGAATCCGGCGGGAAACCGCCCACGGCACCGACGCGCTCGTGGAAGAGCGGTTCACGCTCGGCGGACTCGAGGCGGGCGAGCTGGAGCTGACGCTTGAGGGTGAGGCTTTCGAGGGCCTTCCGGGCACGGCATCGCCCCGATCGGTGGACGCGCTGGTCCTGACGGCCGACACGCGGGATTCCTGGCGCGCCCGGCATTCGAGGCAAGCCCCCCAGTACCCGATATTGGAATGGATCCGGGAGTTGGCCGGGGCGCGGTGGGAAGTCAGGTTCAGGCATCAGGGCGATAGTCTGGCCAGCTTTTCGGCCTCGCACCAGTTCACGAGGGCGCCCCTGGGCGCCGCTGTGGGAATCCTGGCCCGCGACCTCGAGCCGGGCCGTTGGAGTGATTGGTCGCCCTTGTCGGGACAAGACACCTGCCATCCCGGAATGACGCTGTTCAATGGTCCGGAAGCGGGTTTCGATATGGAAATCCGCCCGGCCGGTTCCGTCGATGGCGCCCGTGCCGTGTTCAGGGGCAAGCGCACCGCGCGAGTCTTCCTGCCGACCCATGCCGGCCTTGGCGAGGAGCCTTCGCAGCCTGAACAGGCGATTCGAAAGATCTACGAGGCGCTTGAATCGGCGCCGGCGCCGGGCCGGGTTCCCTCGGCCCAGCTCTGCCTTGGCGAGCACATTCCAGCCTGGGCCGAGGGTGAATACGGCGAGCGATATGCCGAGTTGCAGGCCCGCCTACTGGGAGGCCCCGGTGCCGCCAACAACATCAAGGCGGCCGTGGCGGCTCTCCGGAGCGGGGCGCGGGCGGCCCATCCCGACCAAGTGATCGCGGCGGGGCCCGAGGCGGCGCAGGCGACCACCATCGCGAGGACCCGGCAAGACCTCAGGAGGCAGGGGCTGGCCGATGCCACGGCATGGTACGAGTTGGGGGAGAACCTCACGCCCATGGCCTGGCTCCAGCCCCTTTTGGAGGAGGAGGCCGCCAAAGACCGGGCCGCCGGCCGAAAGGGCACCCCGGCGAAAGCCCTCAACCGACTGTGGATCGATTGGCTCGAGGCCAACCGAGGCAAGGTGGCCAACCGCGATTACTGGATGGGTGCCTGGGGGAATTTCGACCGCTTGCTGATGCGTCCCGATAGCAGTTCCGCGGCCGCGGCGACCGCGCCTCGCCTGTATGTCGACTCCATGCTCTTTTACGAGGAGATGGCGGCGCGGCAGGCCAGGCTGGCCGCCTCCCGCGTGAGGCTCGAGCTGGGCCGGGACACCCATGTGGGCATCACCGTTCCGCTGGAGCCGTTTCATGTTCCCACCGTCTCAGGCATGACCAGCCTCGCCCGTTCGGGGGCCATCGACTTCATCCGGCCGGGGGACGGCTTCTGGCGCTCGGCCCAGGCGGGCCCGCTTGCCAACGGATACGCCTCCGAGTTCGCCGCGATGGCCTTGCGCGGACAAAAAAGCGCCGTGATCAGGCCGTTCAACCTTGCCCAGGAACCGGGCAACACCGACGCCGACTTCATCCGCTCCGCGATCAGCCACTTGGCCCATGGCGCCACCCGGCTCGATTTCGGTGGGCTGGGTCTCAATGAGACCGTCGCCGGAAACCATGTCGATTACCGCAGTCCCGGCCGCTTCCGAGCGGTCAGGGATGTCGCCCATGCCGTGGGCTTGGTGGAAGACCTTTTGCCTTTGTCGCGGCCCGTCGCCTCGCCGGTGGGGATCCTTGTCAGCGAATCGACCGACCGCTGGGACCTCGCGGGAATCATGAGGGACGGAGGCGAGCCGTCATGGACGGGTCCGGGATTCAACGGCGCGAGGCTTTGCCACCACCTCGACCGCCTTGGGTTGTACGCGGCGCTGGCGCATCAGGGGCGGTCGCCAGACTTGTTCCTTGAGGCGGACTGCACGGCGGAAAGGCTCAAGGGCTTGAAACTGCTGTTCGTGGTTGGGGACTGCCTGCCCGGCGAACTCGCGGCGCGGCTGGAAGGCTGGGTGCGGGAGGGCGGAGTGCTGCTGGCCACCGCCGGGGCCGGTCGGTTTGACCGCTACCGCAAGCCCCAAGCGGCCTTCGATGTCCTGCTTGGGCTCAAGGCGAGGATTTCCACCATTCAGGATGCCTTCGCCCTTCCCCGCCGCGGCTTGGCAAGCCTCAGCCCCATCGACACGATCGCCGGGCCCGGCTGGCTGATGCCGGTGATCGGTGCCATCGATGCGCTGGAGCCCGCCGAAAACACCTTGGTCGTCGCCCGTTTCCAGGGGGACGATCGACCCGCGGTGTGCGCCCGTGAACTGGGCAAGGGGCGGGTGCTGACCATCGCGGCGCTTCCGGGAATGTCGTGCCTTTGGACGGCGTGCCAACCGGCCGGCGTGCCCGACCGGGGGCCGTCGAGCCACCGGTTGCCCGCGGCGTACGATCCCGCCTCGATGGCCCTGGTCGGCGAGGCCCTCAAGGCCGCCGGCATCACGGCCGAGGTCTTGGTGGAGGGACGGCTGGCTGATTCGCGGGTGCTGGATGCCGGAAAAGGCTTCGTGGTGCCCGTGGCCAACTATGGCAAGCCGGTGGAGGGCCGCGTGGAAATTTCGTTGCGGCTTTCCAGGGGCGTTACCCGGGCGGTCAGCGCCTGGGCGGGCCCCGTTCCCGTGGAGAAGCGCGGAGATTTCAGCGTGATCACCGTTCCGGGCCTCGCCGCGGGAGATATTCTGCGGCTCGAATAAACGGCGCCGGGGGGTGGCGCCCCTTGTTCCAATTTCCGGCCAGTTCCTAGACTGAACAGTCCGGGACTTTCCGTCCCGGTGTCAGGGACGACACAACACCGACCGGGACTGGCATGCAGCACGATCCGCTCAATCCGCTGATAGTCCAGGGCGACCGCACCATCCTGGTGGAGGTCGACAACCCGCGCTATGAGCCGGCCCGCGACGCCATCGCGCCGTTCGCGGAACTGGTCAAGAGCCCGGAACACATCCACACCTACCGGCTGACGCCGCTTTCGCTTTGGAACGCCGCCGCCGCGGGCCTCGCCGCTGAGGCGATGATCGACGCCCTCAAGGCCCACGCCAAGTTCGCGATTCCGGCCAACCTGATGCTCGACATCAGGGAGATCGTGAGCCGGTACGGGCGGATCCGCCTGGAACGCGCCACCGGGCAGGAAATCGCGGCCATCACCGAAAGGACGGGGCAGGAATTCACCCCGTCGGTGCCCGGGCTCGGCTGGCTGAAGCTGGTGACGGCGGACAGGTCGCTGCTGGACGAGTTGGCGAGGCAGCCGAAAATCCGCGAACTGCTGGGCGAGTCCATCGCGCCTGGGTGCCGGCTGGTCGATCCGGGCAACCGCGGTGTCCTGAAGCAGGCGCTCATCCACTTGGGGTATCCGGCGCAGGATGTGGCGGGCTACACCGACGGTGCCCCACTGCCGATGGCGCTCCGGCCAATCACCCGGCAAGGCATCCCCTTCGCCCCCCGCGACTACCAGAAGGATGCCGCCGCGATCTTCTACGCGGGTGGTGACGCCTCGGGGGGCAGCGGGGTGATCGTGCTGCCGTGCGGGGCGGGCAAGACGGTGGTGGGAATCGCCGCCATGGCCATGATGGGCCGGCACACCCTCGTGCTCACCACCGGCGTCACCGCCGTGAAGCAGTGGAAGCGGGAGATCCTGGACAAGACCGACCTCGACGAGTCGCAGGTCGGCGAATATTCGGGCGAGGCGAAGGAGATCAGGCCCGTCACCGTCGCCACCTACCAGATCCTCTCCTACCGGGACGAGAAGGACGGGGAATTTCCGCATTTTCCGCTCTTCGACAAGATGGACTGGGGCCTCGTGATGTATGACGAGGTCCACCTTCTCCCCGCGCCGGTGTTCCGCGTCACCGCGCAGATTCAGGCGCGCCGTCGCCTGGGCCTCACCGCCACGCTCGTGCGAGAGGACGGCCGGGAGGGCGATGTCTTCAGCCTGGTCGGGCCCAAGAAGTACGATGTCCCCTGGCGCGAGCTCGAAGGCAAGGGCTGGATCGCCGAGGCCGCCTGCACCGAGGTCCGCGTGGGCATGCCCTCGGAGCACCGCGTCGAATACGCCGTCGCCGAGTGGCGCGCCAAGTTCCGGCTGGCCAGCGACAATGTCGCCAAGGACGATGTCGTCGCCTCGCTGCTCCAGCGGCACCAGGGGCACCGGGTCATCATCATCGGGCAGTATCTCGGCCAGTTGCGCCGCCTGCGCAAGCGCTTCGAGATTCCGATGATCACCGGCGCCACCCCCAACGAGGAGCGTGAGGATATCTACCGCAAGTTCCGCGCCGGGGAGATCCGCCACCTCATCCTCTCGAAGGTGGGCAACTTCGCCCTCGACCTTCCCGACGCGAATGTGCTGATCCAGGTCTCGGGATCGTTCGGCTCGAGGCAGGAGGAGGCCCAGAGGCTCGGGCGGGTCCTTCGTCCCAAGGCATCGGGGGAATCGGCCCACTTCCTGACGCTGGTGACGCGTGACACCCGCGAGCAGGATTTCGCCCACCACCGCCAACTGTTCCTCACCGAGCAGGGCTACAGTTACCGCATCATCGACGGCGAGGAACTCCGCGAGGAGATCAGGACGGAAGCGGAAATCCTGGGCGGGCAGGCCGCACCCCGATGAGCGCCGCGGGCCGCCTGGTCGTGAAGGTTCACCGGCGGGTTCCCCTCGTCGTGGCCGAGGATCCGCTCATCATCGAGGAGATCGTCGCCCGCAAGAAGGCGGCCGCCGACATCGCCGGCCGGCTCAATGAGGGCGTGCTGGTGATCCGCCAGGGTCGCTCCGAGGCCCTTGTGGAGGAGTTGCGCCAAATGGGCCACACGCCGCGGGTTCAAGGGAAGTGAGCAGCGAGTCGGTCTTGCCAGTCGCGTCGGACTGGGCCGGCACGGCCGCCGCCATCCTTTCGCGCTACTCCCCCGAGCTTCTCGAGGCCGTCGCGGCGGCGGTGGTGAAGCCGCGGGGGGCCATCGCCCCGGAAGACCGTGTCGAACGCATTCTCGGCGCGCTCGACAGCCCGGTGGTGATCGACCGCCGGCTCAGGGAACTCGCCGAGGCGTCGCTTCCGGCCCGTCACCTGCTGGCCCTGCTGGCCCACGCCCGCGCGTCGCGGATGCCCTTGGCCGACGCCGTGAGCCTGGTGGCGGCGCTGGGCCATCCGGATCCGCTTTCCGGCGTGCGGGTCGCCCTGGAGTGCGGCCTGTTGCTGCCCGACCTCCGCCTGCCCGCGACGGGCGAAATGGGAGGCGGCGTCCTGCACGCCTTCGAGGCGTGGCTGGCCGGAACCCCGGTGGCGAACCTGGCGCTTCTGCTGCCCCCGGTGGTGGGCGCCCGCGCCTTGCCGTTCGCGCTTGGACTCCCGGATGCCCGCAAGGGTGAGCGCGCCAGGCCGGTGGCGGGCCAAGCGGCGTTCGAGGCCGAGAAGGCACGCCGGGCGGAACTCGGCCTTCCTCCCCAGGAGGACGAACCCCCGGTTCCCGCCGACCCGGTCATGCCCATCGGGGGCGCGGTCGAGGCCGATGGCTTCGACATCCCGTGCCGGCTATCGGCGTTGTGGCAGATGGCGGGCGAGGCGCCGGTGCGCATCACTCAGGCGGGTGAGTTTTACCGCCGCGATGCCGACCGCCTCAGGCAGAACGCCAACCTCATCCATTCCGACGACGCCGCGGCGTTGGCCCTGCCCGATCCTGCGGGGTTGTGCGTCGACCTGGCGCGATCGCTGGGCCTGCTGGTGGCGCGGGAGTCGGACCTGCTGCCCGGGCCGTTTCCCGCGGAATGGAAATCGGGCCCGCACGACATGCTCGAAGGGTTTTACAAGGCCCTGTTCCAGTCGAGGTCGTGGAACCCCCGCGATGGTTGGAATCCGGATCCCGAGGCGGCCAATCCGTTCCCCTCGGCGTCCCTGCTGGCCCTTCTGCTCTTGGCGGAGTTGCCGGACAGGGAATGGATTCGTCCCGCCGACCTGGAGAAATGGATCCACCGCCATCACCCGTTCTGGATGGGCGCGCAAAGGCCCGGTCGCTCCGCCCCGTGGCTTGATGCGTGGCTTGCCGGGGTGGCCCATCCTCTGCGCCTCGTGGAATTCGCGCGCGCCGGCCTCACCGACGAGGACGGCCGCGTCACCCGGTTGACGGCGACGGGGCGCTGGCTCCTCAGGCGCGCCGACAGGCCCCCCGAACCGCCCGTCTACCCGCAGGCCCTCGTGGTGCAGCCGAACCTCGAGGTGCTCGTTTACCGCCAGGCGCTTTCCCCGTCGCTCCTGGCCCGGCTTTCCCAAGTGGGTTCATGGCGGACCCTCGGCAACGCCTGCGTTCTCATCCTCGACAAGGACACCGTCTACCGCGGGCTGGAGTCGGGAGAGTCGCTGGAGTCGATCAAGACGCTCCTTGAGAATCACTCCGGCCGGGCGATACCCGGCCCCGTTCACGACCAGCTCAAGACCTGGGCCGGAAGGCGTGAGCGGCTGACCGTGTTTCCCGCGGCGACGCTGCTGGAATTCGGCACGGCCGCCGACCTCGATGAGGCGCTCGCCCGGGGGATGCCCATCCAAAGGGTTGGCGACAGGTTTGCCGTGCTGCTTGACGAGGCGGCCGGCTACAAGCATGTCCGCATCGCCGGCAACCGCGACTACGGACTGGCGCCCGAACCTTGCCTGACCCTGGCTGACGATGGCGTCACCCTGGCCGTCGACATCGGGAAGTCGGACCTGCTCCTGGAGATAGAACTGCCCGTGCTCGCCGACATGGTGGAACAAGGCGAGAGGCGTTCGGCGCGCATCACCCCCGAGTCGGTGCGGCGGGCCATGGACGCCGGCTGGAGCGCCGAGGAGATCAACCGCTGGTTCCATAGGCGCGCCGGGCACTCGGTCACCCCCGCCATCGCCGCGATGCTCCATGGCCGGTCGGCGACCGCGGTGGTGGCGCGCAAGCTGGTCTTGGAGCTTTCCTCCCCCGAGGTGCTCGATGGCCTGCTCCAGTGGCCGGTGACGGCGTCGTGCCTGGGAGAGCGTCTTGGCCCCAAGGCGGTGGAGGTTCCGCGCGACAAGCTGCCCCTGCTGCTCGAAGGGATGCGGCAACTGGGAATCGAGGCCGAGGTCGCGACCTGAGCCGGCTGAGGGCGGCCTTCAATGGCCTGATTCGAAGGACGACGGGCTCGATTCCAAGCCAACCCAATCACCCCTCCCCCCCGTGTTCGGTGTTGCAACGATCTTTTTGCCCGTCATTTCGCAGTTGGGGGCCAGGAATGATATTGGGAGGACCAAGCGCGGTCGCCGCGAATCCTGGGCCATCGCTCCGACCTTATTGTCAGCGCGCGAGGATATCAAAAATACCCTTGTCGCATGGAACCGATGAGGCTTTTTCCAGCGAGCCGTCCTTGCCGACCTTGTAGGCGGTGATCGTCGCTCCCTCGAAGGCGGTCACGAACAGGTATTCACCTCCCGGTGAAAGGGCGAATCCCCATGGAATCTTGTCGGCGGGGGTACGGCCAAGCAGCGTGATGTCGCCATCATCCCCGATCCGGTAGCGCGTGATCAGGTCGAAGGCCTTCTGGTGTCCGCGGATGCCGGCGAACAGGTGACGCCCATCGGGCGTGATGACGATGTCGGACGAGGAGATGCCGGCCTTGGATTCATCGGCGCCTAGGGCATCGCAGACTTTCCTGAACTTGAGGCGGCCCTCGGCGTCGCGGTCGTAGACGGAAACGCCCAGGTGCTGCTCGTTGCTGAAATAAACGACCGGCAGCTTGGGGTGGTAGGCCATGTGCCTGGGCCCGGTGCCCTCGGGCGGCATGGCGTTGGCCGGGGTCATCGGCTCAAGCGAGCCGGTCTCAGGGTTGAACCGGTATTGAAGGAGGGCGTTGTTGCCCTTCACATAAGGAATATAGACATGTCGATTATCGGGTGAAGGGAGCACGCAGTGGGCTTCCTTGCGACCTTCGTCGCGGCCCGAGATCCATTGGGTCGGGCTTCCCGAGTCGTCCAGTCCATAGACATCCACGGCGCCGCTGCCGTAGTCGGCGCTCAGCAGGAACCGGCCGGCGCGGTCGGCGCTCAGGTAGGCCGTGCCATGTTTCATGGAGAAAGGCTTCTGGCCGGACACGGCGCCGGATGGATCGAGCCGCAGGGTAGTTCCCGGAACCTTTCCGGCGGGGCCGCCCCCCGAACCGACATACAGGACGGCCTTGGATGGATGCGCCGCGATGGTGGCTCCCTGGAAGCCCAAGTCGACCTTGGATTCCACCGAAAGTTCGATTCCACCGGCCGTCGGTTTCGCCTTGAGGACGAGCAGTTGCCGGCTTGCCGGACTGGGGGCGTAAACATGAAACGCCGGTTCGGCCAGTCCGGTTGTCGCCAGGATCATCGCGGCCGCGATGACAGCCATGGAACGCCTGGTGTCAATCATGCCTTGCTCCTTGTGTCCTCATTCAACGCATTCCAGCCAGCAGTTTATTCAGGTCACGGCCATCGAGCAGCCACGACAGGTTGAACGAGACCAGTTGGACGGCCGCGTGGCTTCCCTTGGGCCCGCCCTCGAAAATCAGGAATATTTTTCCCTGGCTGGGTGTTCCGTGCCGGCCGATGCCGAGATTGGAATAGGCGCTCGGGCCATCATAGACAAGCCGCTTGACCGGCCATGTGCGGCCGCCGTCGAAGCTGGCCCAAACGGTCGACTTCTCGCGGCCGGACACGATCGACGCGCCAACCCGGCCGGGCAGCACTCCGGAGTCGTTGTCGACATTGCTGTAAAGGAGGATGTCATGCCCGGGGATGGGTAGCCGGATCATGCCGCCCATGAGTCCGTAGGAAGTGCCCCGGGCACCATCCGGCAGGTCTGGACTGCAATAGGCTCCAATCCAAAGGTCGCCGCCATCATCGCTATGGGCCATGAAGCGATTGCCCCGGCTCATGTGCTCGCGCGAATTGTAAAGGATGCGGCCGTCGGAAAGTTCCGCAAGCGCGGCTTCACCCGTGCCGAGAACCGGGAACGGCTTGCTTGTTTGCCAGACGGTGCCGCCATCGTCGCTGTGAAGGGCCGTGCTGTAATGGTAGGGCCTCCACTCGACGGCGTTGGAACTCTTGGGACCCATGACGCGCGCGGGCATGATCAGCCTGCCCTTGTGTTTTCCAAACGCGAGGGTGATGCCGCACTGCATGGCGGAAACGCCCTCGGTTTTCGGGATATTTCCGAATCCGTCGGGCCTGACCTGGACGCTTTCCCTGGCCCAAGTGGCTCCCGAGTCGCGGCTGCGGAAAAGCCATCCGGCGGCTGGATTCACATAAAGGATATCGCCGTTGGCCTCGTTCACCAGCGAACGGCCTTCCACCGCCCCGGGGGCGATCTCAATGTCGGGATCCCATGTCTTGCCGCCATCACGGCTGCGACGGCAGTTGCCGCCGCCGGGCGACTGGAAGGCCACCACCGTGCCGTTTTTGGCCGTGAGCACTCCACCCCAGCCTCCACGCTTCTCCCAAAGCTGCTGCATGGGTTGGAAGAAAGGCTCCCCGAGGAACTCATCCAATCGTGAAGCGACGGCAAAATCGGTCCAGCGGGCGCCCTCGCCGGGTGCCTGGGCACGCAGGCCGGCCACCTGCAATAGCCAAACGGTGACGACGAGAGCGGGCCACGGTTTCATCGATTTCCTCCCGGGCGACAACGACCCTTGGGGCCAAGTACGCAGGCGATATCGAACTGGCATCGCGGAATGTCGCCTGTCGGTGAGAGCCAAGTTATGCCAAGCGGATCCAAGCCGGCTTTTCCGGTGGATGAAAGGCTACCATAATCCATTACCGAATGAATGGCCGTGATCGTCCACCACGGTCTCGCATCCCATTCAAGGGACGACTGATCACCGCGGGTGGCGGATGAATGAACTGCCCCTCATCGCGACCATCGCCGCGGGTTTCACCGCCGCCTGGGTGCTTGGCCTCCTCACCCAATGGCTGAGGCTCTCGCCGATTGTCGGATACCTGCTGGCCGGTGTCGCGATCGGCCCTTACACGCCCGGCTTTCAGGGAGACACGCACCTGGCCCACGAACTGGCCGAGGTGGGCGTGATCCTGCTGATGTTCGGGGTGGGCCTGCACTTTCATCTCGATGACCTCCTTGCCGTGCGGTCGGTCGCCGTTCCCGGAGCGCTGGTCCAAAGCCTTGGCGCGACGGCCGCCGCGATCGGGGTTTTCGCGCTGTTTGGCGTCGAGTTCAGGAGCGGTGCGGTCATCGGCATGGCGTTGGCCGTCGCGAGCACGGTGGTGCTCATGCGTGTCCTGATGGATGCCGACGCCCTGAACTCCCCCGCCGGGCATGTCGCCGTGGGCTGGTTGCTTGTCGAGGACATGCTGACGGTGGTTTTGCTCGTGATGATCCCGGTCATGGGACATCACGAGCGGGGTGGAGGCGGTTGGTCGGGTCCCTTGGCCACGATTGGGCTGGCCCTCCTCAAGCTGGCCATGCTTTTGGCCGTCGTCATGGTGCTGGGATCACGCGTGGTTCCATGGACGCTGACGCAGGTGGCGCGCCTGAGGTCCCGGGAGTTGTTCACCCTGACCGTGATGGTGTTTTCGATAGCGATCGCGGCGGGCGCCTATTCGCTGTTTGGAGCCTCGATGGCGCTTGGCGCCTTTCTCGCCGGCATGATGGTGGCGCGGTCTCCCGTCAGCCACCAGGCGGCGGCCGACGCCCTGCCGCTAAGGGACGCCTTCGCCGTGCTGTTCTTTGTTTCGGTGGGCATGCTGTTCGACCCATCGTTCATGGTGCGCCAGCCAATCATGATGCTCGCCGTGCTCGGCATCATCCTTGTCGTCAAGCCGTTGTTGGCCTTGGTGATCGTGGCCGTTTTGGGCCATTCCGTTCGCGTGGCGCTGACCGTGGCGATCGGCCTGGCTCAGATTGGCGAGTTCTCGTTCATACTTTCCGAGTTGGCCCGAAAGAACGGGCTCATGCCCGATGACGGGCACCATGCGATCGTCGGCGCGGCGATCATTTCGATCACGCTGAATCCGCTGATGTTCCGCTCGATCGGCGGCATCGAGCGTTGGCTCAGGCGTCGGCCGGTTTTGTGGTCGCTGCTCAACTCGCGGGCCGAGCGCAGGATCGCCGGTTTCAACGCCTTGCCCGCCGCCCAACCCGCCACAAAGGATGCGCGCCTGGCCGTGGTGGTGGGTTTCGGTCCGGTTGGAAAGACAGTCGAGGAACTGCTCAGGAAAGCCGGCCTTGCCACCGTGGTGATCGACATGAACATGGACACGGTGGCCACGCTGCGGGAACAGGGCCAAGCCGCCGTGTTCGGCGACGCATCGCGGGAATCGATCCTTGAAAGCGCCGGTGTCGCCCGCGCCTCTCACCTTGTGATCACGCTTCCCCACACCGCCGACAGGGCGGCGGTGGTCGCGGCGGCGCGAAACCTGAACCCCGGGGTGAAAACCTTTGTTCGCGCCCACTACATCCGCGAGCGCGGGGAACTGGAACATGTGGGCGCGACGGCGGCGATCTTCGAGGAGGCCGAGGCGTCCGTGGCCTTGGCCAGGCTGGTTCTTGCCGACACCGGGGCCGGCCGCGGGTCGATTGAATTGGCGGTTCGGGACATCCGCACCAGGATGATTCTCGACAATGTCAGCACCATGCGGTCGCTCCCGGTGCGCTCCGTCATGGTGCCTTGGACAAGGGTGCTGCGGCTGTCCTCCTCCGCCGATATCGACGAGGTTCGCCGGAGGGTGAGCGAACGGCGTTTCTCAAGGTGGCCCGTGGTGAGGCCCGGGGATGGAATGCCCATCGGCTACCTGCTGGCCAAGGATCTTATCGGGTTGTCACGGGAGCAAGCCGGCTGGGTTCACCTGATCCGGCCGATGGGCACCATTTCGCCCTCCGCCGATGTGGAATCAGCCCTCCAGCATTTCCAGGGACAAGGGGCCACGATCTGCCTGGTTGAGGATGGAGACGCTCCGGTCGGAATCATCACGATCGAGGATCTGCTGGAGCAGGTGGTTGGACGCATCGAGGATGAATATCCGGGCGTTCCCGCCGAAACGCTGGGAGATCACCTTGTCGTGACCCATGAGCTCCTGTGTTTGGCGGGCCGGACCCCGATCGGGGTGATCGAGGAAATGGCCGCCCGCATTCCCGCGGAACTTCTTCCGGACGGAGCCGGAATCGCCACGCTGGCCATCGCCCGCGAACGGGAAATGCCCACATCCCTGGGACACGACATCGCGGTTCCCCACGCGCGGTGCCCGGGTTTGGCGAAACCCGTCGTGGTGTTCGGTCGCTCGGCGGAGGGCGTGATGTTCGACGAGGCCTCGGCAGGGCTGGCCCGTCTGGTGTTTTTGATCGTGACGCCGGCGGAGCAACCCGCCTTGCAGGTTCACTTGCTGGGGCAGGTGGCGGCCATGGCCGGCAACCCGGAGTTGCGCTCCGGGCTTTTGCTCGCGGAATCGCCCGGGGATGTCCTTGATATCCTGTTCCGGTCAAAATGATGACATTGCCACCGTCGTCGCGTGCCCGTTCGGCAAAGTAGCGAGTGACGGTGTCGAATGAATGCCAACGCCTCGTGGATCAGCCCGGCAATTACGCGATCGCCGGAATCTTCACGAGCACGGAAACGCCTCGGGACTCTGCAACATGATGGGAGGAGGCGGTCTGGCTTACTATGTTCCCGACAACCTGCTGCGGCTGGGGGGTTCGGTTCCCGAGGCACCCGCGGAGACAGTATGTATAGGCGTGTGAAGCGTACGGGATTCGGGTGGGAACGAGGGCTGTTGGCAAATTCGTAACGCTTAGCATGCAGCGGCGGTGCGCAGCACCGTCCGCTGCATGCTGTTGTTAGGCAGTTGGTTAGATGGAGAGCTAGCCATGAGCCGCGGACACCTGGTCAAGGTAAAGGACATTTCCGTCCACGTCCGAGATCATTGCCATGAAGCCGCCCCATGGTTGCCTCGTGGGAGGCATCGTGAAGTGCACGCCCAGACCAGCCAAACGCGCGTGCTCAGCCTCAAGATTGGCGACTTCGAGGCCCACACCTGT
>Ga0194130_10000145_pt1 | contig 137451 bp, 140 predicted proteins | sample TA2KigsurfametaG_FD_160084 | JGI IMG/M metagenome (GOLD analysis project Ga0194130, IMG submission 160084) | Freshwater microbial communities from Lake Tanganyika, Tanzania - TA2015050 Kigoma 12 surface | ecosystem: Environmental > Aquatic > Freshwater > Lake | place: Tanzania: Lake... | reverse complement strand
AAGTATTTGAGGAGTTTACGGTTAGTTCTAGGACACAGAGTTTTGCTGGTGGGAGGGGAGTAGGCCTTGCGGTGTGCAAGAAGGTGATTGAAGTACACGGCGGAGCTATCAAAGCCGAAAGTAAAAAGATAGGTACTACGATCTGGTTTACCTTGCCTAAAGCAATTAAAAGCCGCTAAGGGAGTTTACGCATATTTCTTTTCACGACTATATGAAAAATGAGTTGTGCAAATGGGTTGAAGGGGTCTATTGTTTTCTGGTTAATGCAACTGCTCACCTGGAATTTATAGTAGGTTTGGTAGAAGATGTTTGCGTTAGGTTAATAGAGTCCTCAACAACCTCTATTAATAAGATAGAGGTTATGGTAGAAGTTTTAGTAGGTAATTTTTAATGAACGCTTATTATCCGTTATTATTGAATAGTGCTGGTTTTTAAGATAATAGCTTTTGTAAAACCTCTTCTGAAAAACTATCCCACTCATAGATGTTTTCTAAATTTCGATAAAAATTTATTCCTCCTTTATTCCAGATTAATTTCGGGCAAAAATGAGCTTGAAAAGCTCTAATTACGTTATTAGTCTGGATATCAATTTTACCTGATATATTTATCTTGTACCCTAGTTTTCTCAAGTCTTGTTGTAACTTTGCAATTTTTTTTCCTTCTTGGCTAAATTTATATAAAATCTTATTAGCCAATTCCTGGGAGTATTCTAAATTATGCCAGCAGCCAAGACCTTGCTTTGCTAGCATCTGCCAATCAAAAAATATGCCAGGATCAATTTTTCGGTCTGGAGCTACATCTGAGTGGCCAATTACGCTAGCAGGATTAATATTATGTTTGTTAACTAAATAAAGGCATAATTCTATACATGACTCTATTTGAATAGCAGAAAATTCTGATATTCCGGAATTATCTATTTCTATTCCAAGGGAATGACGATTTAAGTGAGTAAAATTTTTCCAGCTACTTTTTCCTGCATGCCATGCTATTTTGTAATCATCCACTAGCTGCAAAACCTCTCCATCTTTTTTAATTAAATAATGAGCACTTACCTCAGATTTAGCAGATATAAGCCTTGCTAAGGCATCTTGGAGAGGTATTTCAGTATAATGTAAAATTATATATTCTATTTTGCTTGTCCTAAGCGAGGAATTAGCAGAGGAAAATTTAGTATTTATATACATAATTATCTGGATTTAATTGCAGTAAATCGTTATTATAGCCATCGTTATTAACTAAATTGAGATAAATTTTGGCCCAAACTGAAGAGAAAAAAAATCTAAGATCTGAAATAACTTCATTATTATTAGTTATTTTATTTGCTCTATCAATTAGAACATTTGTTATAGAGCTATTTTTTGTGCCTACTCCTTCTATGCAGGCTACTATCTTAAGGAATGACTATATTTTTTCAACCAAATATAGTTATGGTTTTAGCCGATATTCCGTTCCTTTTAGTCCTGATTTGTTTAACGGCAGGGTTTTTGCTTCTTTTCCAGACAGAGGTGATATAATAATAATGCGTCCGCCTCACGATATGAATACCCGTTATATAAAACGCTTAATTGGCTTTCCTGGAGAAAAAATAGAAATAAAAAAGGACGTAACTTATATAAATGATATTCCTGTAGAAAGAGTAAAAGTAGGAGAATATTTGGATGAGACAAAACAGGAGTATGTAAAATATAAAGAAACTTTTCCTAATGGTTTAAGTTTTTATACTTATAAACTAAAAGAATTGGATGGAATAGCTGGAACTGGACATAGCGATTTTGGACCTTATATAGTTCCAAAAGATTATTTTTTCTTTATGGGAGATAATCGTGATCAATCAGGGGATAGTAGATACCAGCTAGGTTTTGTGCCGTTTGAAAATTTAATAGCTAAAGCACAATTTATCTTTTTATCGACAAAAGAAATTTTTTGGGATGAAAATCTTGGGATTTTAGATCAATTAGCCAGGTTCTGGACATGGGTATCTTCAATCAGGCTTGATCGGTTATTTAAAAGCCTGTACGATGTAGATAAATAATAGTGCTTTGAAAAAAACAAAAGTTATTCTATCCATACCGGTAACTTAATGGCATAAATCATAATTAATGAACAAATTTTACAAGGATGATATTACAAGGCTTGAGCAGTTAATAAATTACCGATTTAAAAATCCTGAGCTTATTTGCGAAGCTTTAAGCCATCCCTCTCTCAAACAGCATGAGTCCGATTGGCGTAAAAATTATGAACGGTTTGAGATACTAGGCGATGCTATTTTAGGATTCATTGTTACTGAGATGGTATTTAATATTTATAATAAAGCTGATGAAGGAGAGATTGCTAAAATAAAATCCTATTTAGTAAGCAAGGAAACAATTTGCTCTGTTGCCAAAAAAATTAATCTAGCAAATTTTATAATTATGACTAAAGGGGAAGAAGATTCAGGGGGAAGAGTAAATCCAAACAATATTGAAAATGCCATGGAGGCACTTATTGCGGCCGTTTATCTTGATGGTGGTATGGAGAATATAAAAGCTATCGTTATAAAACTATGGTCGGAATTCTTATATGATTTTGATTTAAATCAGATTGATCCTAAAACGTCTTTGCAGGAATGGTCTCAAAGCCATAAATATGGGATGCCGTATTATGAAACAATAAGTAAGTCTGGCCTTGCTCATATGCCTGAGTTTACGGTTCGGGTATCAGCCGGAACTTATAAAGAAATTGGTAGTGGGAATTCTATAAAGAGCGCCGAGAAAGAAGCGGCAAAAAAACTGTTAAATAAAGTATTAAATAGTAAAAAATAGCTTTTCCTATTATCTTAAAAATCAGTACACCTGCAAAAAGTTATGTTTAAAATTTTCTGTAACAGAAAATAAACTTTATAAAATATGTCAAAACCAGAAGTCCAAAAATTACTTTCAGTATGTATTATTGGTAAACCAAATGCCGGAAAATCTACCCTTTTAAATAAAATAATCGGACAAAAAATTTCAATTGTTACGCCAAAAGTTCAGACAACTAGGTCTATAATTACCGGAGTTATAACTATTGAGAACACGCAATTTATACTATTTGATACTCCAGGCATTTTCAATGCAAAAAAGAAACTCGAAAAAGCTATGGTCAAATGTGCTTGGTCTAGCTTAAATAACGCCGATATTGTTGTGCTTATTCTAGATAGTGGAGCAAAAATTGACGAGATGATGGACACTATTATCTTAAGGATTAAAGAACTAGGTAAAAAAGTAGTTTTTTTACTAAATAAAATTGATTTACATTCTAAATATTACATAGATAATTTAAATTATTTGATCAAACATTTCCCAGATTCAAATAAATTCAATATATCCGCTTTAACTGGTCAAGGCATAGATGGTTTTGTTGAATTTCTAAAAAATAATGCTCGAAAAGCAGATTGGTTATATGAAAGAGATGATATAACTAATCTATCTATGCGTTTTTTGGCATCAGAAATTACCAGAGAGCAATTATTTCTAAACCTTCATCAGGAATTACCATATAATTTAACTGTGGAGAATGAAAGCTGGCAAAATAAACCAGACGGTTCAGTGAAAATAAATCAAGTTATAATAGTTTCTAAGGAAAGCTATAAGAATATGATCATTGGACAAAAAGGTCAAAAAATCAAAGAAATCGGTACTAAAGCAAGAACTAATATTGAAGAATTATTCGGGATAAAGATCCATTTATTTCTTTTTGTTAAAGTTCGAAAGTCTTGGGAAGATAACCCTGAGCTTTATCTCTCTATGGGGTTAAAGCTCTAAGGTAGTATATGGATTTTCTTTAATGCTTCTGTGTTTCCTAATAACGAAAATAATACCACATTGAAATTGTTTTAAATGTATTATGCTTAATAAAAATATTAGCTGATTTATTTAGTTTATGGTATAGATTGCTGATTTATTAAAACGGCCAAATTAATTTATTCATAATAATATGTTAAATAAAGCAAAAAAGCATAAACAAAATCTGATTCTCTTAGTCATTTTAGGGGTATCATTAATAATGTGGTACTTGCCGGTTTCCGAAGCTTTATCAGAAAATGGCTGGCACTTACTGATTATTTTTATTGCTACAATAATTGGCATTGTTTTAAATCCCTTACCTATGGGAGTTATTACCTTGCTAAGCATTTTAGCTTGTGTACTTACAAATACATTATCCTTGGCTGAATGTTTGTCCGGCTTTAGCGATAGTATAGTCTGGTTAATTATTTTTGCATTTTTTATTTCTAATGGTTTTATAAAAACTGGATTAGGTTCACGAATTGCCTATTATGTGCTATCTAAAATAGGTCATAGTACGCTTGGGATTTCTTATGCCTTAGTTATTGCAGATTTTATCCTATCACCTCTTATTCCTAGTGCTTCCGCTAGAGGAGGCGGTATAATTTTTCCTATAGCAAAATCAATCTGTAAATCTTTTTCTGATGAAGAACATCCAGGTATTTCTTCTAGAAATGGTGGATTTATTATGAGTGTTTGTGCGCAATCTACAGTTATTACCAGTACGTTATTTATTACGGCAATGGCGGCTAATCCGTTAGCTGTAAAGTTTGCTGCAAGCGCAGGTATTGCAATATCTTGGACGGATTGGGCGTTAGCGGCAATCGTGCCCGGTATTGTTTCTTTAGGAGTAATGCCTTTAGTTGTATATTACCTTTATCCTCCAACAATTAGGTATTCGAATTCTGCTCCACAAATTGCTAAAGAAAAATTAGACGCCATGGGCAAAATTTCGCTACATGAAATTATTATGATGGCAGTATTTGTAATTTTAATAGCATTATGGATTAACGGTTCAAAATTCGGTTTATCTCCAACTACTGTAGCACTACTCGGTTTATCTATTTTGCTTGTAGCTAAAGTAATTCATTTTGAAGATAATTTGGCAGACAAGGGGGCATGGCACACTTTTATCTGGTTTGGAACATTAGTTATGTTATCGGATTTTCTTTCTAAATTTGGTTTAATGACTTGGTTCGGAAGTAAATTACAGTTCGTTTTTATGAGTAGTTCGCCGGTAAATTCATTGATTATATTATCATTAATTTACTTTTATATTCATTATTTTTTTGCAAGTACTACTGCTCATATTAGCGTATTGTTACCGACATTCCTGGTTTTATTTGTTAATGCAGGGGTACCCGGAGTAATTGCAGCATTAATTTTAAGTTTCTTATCTACTTTATCTTCTGGATTAACTCATTTTGGGTTAAGTAGCACACCGATATTTTTTGGAGCTGGTTACATGAGAACTAAAGATTGGTGGTATATAGGGTTGGTAACAAGTATAGTATATCTGCTGATCTGGGTAGGAGTAGGAGGAATGTGGTGGAAATTATTAAATTTATGGTAAGAGTATAGAGAAATATATAGTGATTCAACAAACGCTATAATAATTAACTTTTTAGCTTTTGGGATGTAATTTTATTAAAATTTTTATTAATTGTGCTAAGCTTGAGTTTTGAAAATATTTAGCGGTTGTTACTTTTTATGAAAAACGTATCTTTGTTTTTAGCTCTGATTTATATTTTTACTTCTTCTCCGTCTTATGCAGAAATATATAATCCTGAAAGTGTTAAAGAAATAAAGGATATGGTAGAGGAGATATTTGAAAAAAGAAATCCACAAAAAGTCTTATTTATATTTCCTATTGAACAATTTATTTTGCGATCTACACATCCTGCTATACAAAAGCAGGATCAAAATTATACTTCGTTACTAAAAAAAGCTTTTAGTAAAGTTGATAATTCTAAAACTCTCTATATTAATCCATTAATACTAACTCAATATCCCAATGAACTTGGAGACAAAGAATTACCTGACTTAATAAATTATATTCAAAAGAATAAATCACTTTTGATTATTACTACTTCTAATGTTACCGGAGGAATTAATAATATAGACGCTCTTGAGGTATGGACTTATAATTATCTAAAAAATAAAAAAATAGACTTAGCCGAAGGAGTTTTTGCTAATACACGTTTTACTTTTAATAAAGAACTGAAAAAAGTTGGTGGTACTTTTCCTAGTTTTTACCAAGGTTTATTAAGCTATAATAGTGGTACTGAAGATAACTCAGCAATTCAGGTTTTAAGTACGTTCCTAGCCACAAAATTAAAAAAATTACCTGATGTAATAGTGATGGTATCTTCTAATAAAATTTTTCTTGAAGCTTTAGAAAAGCAGCTGAAGATATTAAGAAATGATAATGAATTTTTTGGCATTCTATATATTCTTCCGCCTTTAGCAACGAAAGAAATTTCCCCTGAGGATTATTTACAATTTTGGCAGGATTTTGTTAGGAAATTGAACCAGGTCAAGAGAAAGCAGGTAGATATAAAATCGGAGAACCCTTATGAAGAATAACTTTAAGGCATTGTTTGTTCTATCAGTTTTGATATTTTGTGGTACAGCTAAAGGGGAGATTATTCCCACCTATTCAATCGATTCAATAACTATTAAGAATCTTGATAATCTAATTGATGAGAATACGGTAGTGTTTGTAGAACTTGATGACGTATTGGTAATGCCAAAATCAAAAATGTTTTACTATGGTGATAATCCTTATCGTCTTTTTATCTATGAGTTATTTAGCTTGTCTAAAACAAATCCTCAATATTTAAATTTAATTGTTAAATGGTATCAGATGCGTAAATTGATGCTGGTGGAGGAAGGATGGCAAAACTTTATTGAAACCTTAAAAAAAAGAAAAATTCCGGTTTACGGTTTGTGTACTATGCCAATTCAAATACAGAATATTGAACCAAAAAGATTTTTAGAACTTAAAGAACTGGGCATAACTTTTACTGAAAAAGTTAACGATAAAGATATTATAGAAATCGATAAAAAAGAAGATCAAGCTTCACTTTTTTATCGTGGTATAATTTTTACCGGACCTTCCGCTAAATCCAATGCTTTATTGAATTTTATAAAAGTGACTAATATTTCACCAAAAAAAATTGTAGTTTTTGATAACTCCAAGTCTGAGCTTCAAACTATAGAAAGCAGTTTTTATAGATTTAGAATTAATTTTTATAGTATTCTTTATTTAGGTACAAGGAAGTTTGTAGATACTCCTGATCCAAATGTAGTTCGTTTACAGCAAAAGATACTTTTTGAACAAGAAAAATGGTTAGAAGACGAAGAAGCTGAAGCTTTGTTGAAGAGAATTACGGAAACTAAGGATTTACCTAAAGTAGAAGAAGAAAAAAATAATTAGAGATTATATTTCGTGCTTGTAATAGGGTGGATGTGTTTAATGACTTTCCTAATACTCCTGTAGAGTATTATACAAAATGCTAAAACGGAGGTGAAGGAAGAACAAAATTAATTCTAATTATTTTTTTACTAACAAGGATCACTAAGGACTAAGTTTAAATAATCTATATCTTTAAGCTAAAGCTAAAAAAGAAAGAAGTAAGCATTTAGGATTCACATTAGTAAATATCTAAAAATTTTAACCAGGTTTATGTTTATAAAATGGTTAGTACTTTTTTAAGCAAATACTTTACATGCTAGCTATTTTTAGCTTATAATATGTATGCTCTGTATGGGCTATGGTAATAAACGTTATTTGGAATAGAAGTTGCGGACCCGGGGGCGGTACCCGGCGCCTCCACCAAATTTTATGGGGGTGAAATAGGATCGACGTGCTTAATAAAGAAATAATTTTTACCCGGTATGATACCACCGAATCCTTGTGATTTAGGGTCAAAAAAAGTAAATGCAAACGATAATACTAATCGCTTTGCGACTTTAGCTGTTGCTTAGTCGTAGTAACTAAAGTCACGGGGCTGGGGGCTTGCCTGGCAACAGAAAAGCCCTAATTTAACTTAATATTTATGTTATGGCATTTGATTATCGGCATTTGATAGATAAATCAGTACTTGATATTTTAAAAAAAATACTTAGGGATATACAAGAAAATGGAATTTCTGATGACCGCAGTATATACATATCTTTTCTCACTAATGCCCACGGTGTAGTTTTATCAAAACCAGTCAAGCAAAAATATCCTAAAGAAATTACTATTATTTTACAGCATCAGTTTAAAAACTTAACGGTTTTAGATGAAAAATTTACGGTAAATATTACCTTTAGTGGGATAACTGAAAAAGTCGAGGTTCCCTTTGATGCTATAACAAGCTTTTTAGATCCAGAGGCCAATTTTGGATTTCAGTTTGCCCTCCCGAGTAAAGCTAAGCTTACTAAAAGTGATATTAACGGAAATAAGTCAGCTGTTTTACCTTCAAAATTTAACTTTACTGATAATAAGGAGGTTAAGATAAATAATAAAGAAGCTACAGTGGTAGTTTTTGATAAATTTAGAAAAAAAAGTGAAGAAGGGAGTATATAGTAAATGCCGTCAAAACCGGTACTTAACATATACACAGACGGGGCTTGTTCAGGTAATCCTGGGCCAGGAGGATGGGGAGCATATCTAGAGTATGGAGATAATGGTTCAAAAAAAATAACTAAGGAGATTTTTGGTTATAGTCCTGAAACTACTAATAATCAGATGGAAATGGTAGCTGCTATAGAAGCGTTGAAAATTCTTAAAAAGCCTTGTAATGTGAATTTGTATACTGATAGTAAATACCTTCAGCTTGGTATTACAAAATGGATTCATACGTGGCGTATGAATAATTGGCTTAAAAGTGACAATAAACCTGTTAAGAATGCTCAGTTATGGCAAAAATTGCAGGATGAGATTGCTCGGCATGTGATTATGTGGCATTGGGTAAAAGGTCATTCAGATAATTATGGCAATACAATAGCTGATAGGTTAGCAGTCAAAGGTAAGGAAATAGCAAAGGGCAGAGAAGATAAATGTCATTTATAGATAAGTTTTTAGCGAAAATATGTGCAAGAAAAATAGGACAAGATGATTTTGGTAATGAATATTATATTAGTTTTTTTAAGAATTATTTAGGTAAAAATAAAAGATTAGTTATATATAACGGGCTTGATTTATCTTCTAAAGTACCTCCCGGGTGGCATTCTTGGCTCCATTACATGTCCGATGAAATTCCGCTGAATAATGAAAAGAAGTTTGAGTGGCAAAGAGAGTTTGTCCCTAATTTAACAGGTACAAAATATGCTTATGACCCATCAAAAACAAGTGATAAATCATCTGTGTATATTAAGTGGAAACCATATAAATAATTTGAGATTTTTATGAAAGAGAGAGTAATTGAAACTGTTGTCGGTTTTATCGTTATTTGTATAGCCATATTTTCTTTTATGTTTTTTTATAAAGTCAGTGACTCTGAAAAAAACGGAGAGGGCTATTTTTTAAATGCTTCTTTTCAAAATATTGATGGTCTTGCAGAAGGTAACGATGTTAAGCTTTCTGGAATTAAAATAGGATATATTGATAATTTAACCTTAGAAAACGGTACTTATTTTGCCGTTGCACGGCTAAAGATCAAAAAAGGGATAGATATCCCTTCTGATTCAAGAGCTATAGTATCTACTAGTGGTTTACTTGGCGGTAAGTATATAAGAATTAACCCTGGTTCTGCCGACGATAATTTACAAGAAAATGGTAAAATTAAATTTACTCAGTCTTCAATTAATATAGAAGATCTAATTAGTAAACTAATGTATTCTTTAACTAGTAAATAACTTGTATACAGTTCTTTTAAGTAAAATTAACTATTTTTTATAAAAACTATTTGCTCGACTTTTTAGTCTATCTTTAGTATTTTGCCCAAATTATATTTGTCGGTTATTCATGGAGAAGATATTTTTAGGCCTTATATTTTTAATACCGTTTATTGGCTTATATTCAGGCTTATCGGCTGCTGTTACTATTCCAGTTTTTGCCTGTTCCTGTTTATTTTACATTCGAAAACTTTTGGTATTTAAAATAGAAAATCATAAACTTGAGATTACTTTAATCTTATGGATTATAATAAGTTGTTTATGGTCTATAAATTTTGTAAATAGTTTTTTTTCTGCATTAAAATTCAGTACTGAGTTTTTACTCGGTATACTTTTAATTGGAAATATTACTAAGCTAGATACTAATAGGGAAAAGTTAGAAAGGATATTAATAGCCTCTTTATTGGCTTCGGGAATTATCTTTTTTATAGAGTCTCTAACCGGGGGTAAAGCTAGTATAGCGTTTAAAGAGTTGATCCAAAAAAAGGAAACACAAGTATTTTTGTTACATAACCTAGATAGAGGAATGGCTTTATTAACGTTGGTCTCTTGGGTGGTAATATCTATTTTTTTAAAGAGAGGTAACAGGGCAGCAGCTTTTTTACTTTATTTTGCATTATTAGAAGGTTTAAGCTTTTCTGATAACTTAGCTGCTTTAGTTGCTCACTTTATTGCTGGGGGTGTTTTTCTTCTTACTAGATTAACTATATTAAGAAATCCAAAAATATTGAGCTTTTTGTTGTTAATTTCAAGCCTTTCAATGATCATTTTTGCTTTTAAAATAAATCCACTTAAAATAAGCGAAAAAAATGAAGTTTTACCAATCTCAGCAAAACATCGACTTTTTATATGGAACTTTGTAGCTAAAAATTCTAAAGAATACCCTCTTTTAGGTATTGGATTTAACTCATCAAAGAAATTTCCGGTTACAGATAGTCAGATAATAGAACTATTTGGCCAGAAGTTGCATCCTTTACCCTTGCATCCTCATAATAATATTTTGCAGGTCTATTTTGAATTGGGAGCTATAGGATTAATCTTATACTTAAGCTTAGCATGTAAATATTTATTGATTATCGGTAAGAATTATAAAACAACAAGTTCCAGGAACAAAGATCTCATCTGTTCTTTGTATGCGTGTTTTAGCGTATATTTTATAATTGCAATGATTTCTTATAATGTATGGCAAAGTTGGTGGCTATTTTCTGCTTTGTGGATAGCGGCTTTATACTCAATGCTTATTATTCCAGAAACTGATGCCTAGCTGCCAGCTTTCCAGCTAATAAATTTAAGTTACTTTATTTATTGAATAAAATATTGAGGTTTTAAAGAGTTAAGCTTCTTACTGTGCTATTTCTATATTGTAGGGGTCCCAGTTTTCATTTTTGATGTTTATGGTTTTATAATTACTCGTTGCACCTTTTATGATAGTGATAGACTTTTGTGGTAGAGACCATTTACGTGATAAAAAATCTATGATTACTTTATTAGCTTTTCCATTTTTTGGTACTTCTTTTATAGTTAATTTTAGATGCCATATGCCGTCTATATTAATTATTCCGTCGATGCTATTCTGCTTACCACTTGCTTTTACTTTTACATAAAAATTGAAACTTTTGTTGCTTAAAGGATGAAAAACTTCTCTATATTTATCCATTTTACTTGCTTGGTAGGTTTTATCAAATTAAGATAATTAATATTTATACGATTAATCTTTAACGAGCAAAATGCGAACTATTTCCTGGGCGATAATTTTCTCAATATTTTCAATAGACCTTATCTTGGCTAATTCTTCTTATGCAAGTATAGATTATGAGCTTAAAGAATCAAGAAAATGCTCAAGCGTATTTTCTTATTTCGAAAAAAAGTATGGTTTGCCGGCTAATAGCTTACATGCTATTTCTCTTCATGAGACTGCAAAAAAACATTCCAGACATAATATTATACTAGTTTGGCCTTGGACGGTGATGAATAACAAAGAAGGAAAAAGCTACCATTTTAGAACTCAGAATGAGGCGATAAGATATGTAAGAATGCAGTTTATGTTGGGCAATAATAATGTAGACGTAGGATGTATGCAAATTAATTTAAAGCATCATCCGGAAGCTTTTTCATCTTTAAATCAAGCTTTTTCTCCAAGAAGCAATATTGCATATGGTGCTTATTTCTTAAGTGAAAATAGGAAGAAATTAGGTTCAATGGAAAGAGCTATAGGTAGGTATCATTCTGCAACCGAGCACCTTGCTGCTAAATATAGCTACAATGTTAGTAAAATTAATCAGACTATGTATGAATATCGCGATAACTTACGTAAAATTGCATATAATGTTTCTTATAATAAAAGATATCTTGATTCTTATCGTAAAAATTCTTCCCAAGATTTATTTAGTAAAAAAAATCATCGCTATGTAGTAAGTAGGAATAAAAATCCTTCAAAAAGGATTAATGGAGATAGTATTCAATATGATAATTGGTTCCAGAGCAAAGTATACCAACGATGACGATATTTAATCAAGTTTTGGTAGAGAGACGTAAAACTAACTCTATTGGTAATATTAAAAACTCAGATTTTTATCGATTTATCTATTCTGATTTGATGCAGCGGTTGGAACCGATAAATAGAACCTTTAAAGAAGGAATAGTCTTAGGTTTTGGCAATTACCCTGTATTTCCTATTAATAATTCTTATCGTTTAAAGTATGAAAATATAGAGCAGTTGGTTTTAATAGAAAAAAAATCAATTGATCTTGTAATATTTCCATTTGGATTTCATTGGTTAAATGATGTACAAAAATTTTTATTTAAAGTAAAAGAGATTTTAAAAAATGATGGTATCTTTATTTGTAATTTTGCCGGTGCCGGTAGTCTAAATAACCTGAGAAAACTTTTATTTCTAGCGGAAGAGTCCAACCATCTCCCTCATTTTCCCCATATTTCTCCTTTTATTAAATTTGAAGATATGACACCTCTTATGCAACAAGTGGGTTTTGCTGAAAATGTAGTTGATTGTGAAACGATAGAGTTGGAATATGAAAATCCGATTTTATTTATGCGGGCTTTAAAGGGTGTTGGAGAAACAAATGCCATTAGTAATAGGATAGACTACTCTATTACAAAACCCATGTATAACTATATAAAAAACTTTAACCGTAATTTTCTAGATCAAATAAACCTAATTAGCGTAGTATCTAGTCCTGCAAAGGGCTCAATAAAGTTAAAAGCAGAAAATTTTTTTGGGGGATGCTAAAGCTTTCTTGTGTTTTATTGTTTTATTATGCTATCATTTATCGATTAAAAATGAAATTTTACTTAATTATTTAGAGGAGCTATTTCTATGGAAGAGTTTGACTTAGCAGTTATTGGGGCAGGACCGGCAGGTTACACAGGGGCAATAAGAGCAGCTCAACTTGGGAGTAAGGTCGTATGTATTGAAAAGCATAGCACCTTAGGAGGAACTTGCTTAAATGTTGGTTGTATTCCTTCTAAAGCATTATTAAATTTTTCTGAAAAATATGAAGAAGCAAGAACTCATTTTGCGGATATCGGTATTAATGCTGATGTAAAACTTGATCTCGCTAGAATGCTGGCCAGAAAAGATAAAGTAGTAGGAGATCTGTGTAAAGGGATAGAAAGCCTCTTCGTTAAAAATAAAATTACTAAAATTAAAGGGTCAGCAAAAATTATTGACCCAAATACTGTTGAAGTTACTGACGGAAAAAATAGCACGAAAATAAAGGCCAAAAACATTTTAATCGCTACCGGTTCTAAAGTAATGAGTGTTCCTGGTATGAATATTAATGAAAAAAATATAGTTTCTTCAACAGGGGCTTTATCCCTTTCTAAGGTGCCCGATGAAATGGTAGTTATTGGCGGAGGGTATATAGGTCTTGAACTCGGATCCGTATGGAGAAGGCTTGGAAGTAAAGTTACCGTTATAGAATATGCGGACAGAATTGTGCCAGCTCTTGATTTAGAAATTGGTAAATCTTTTCATAAAATTCTTGAAGGACAAGGAATCAAATTCATGCTTAGTACTAAAGTGTTAAAAGCTGAGCAGATTAAAGATCAGATTGAATTGATTATTAGTGGAGTTAATGAGAGTAAAGAAACTAAAATTACTTGTGATGTTGCGTTAGTCTCGGTTGGTAGAAAACCTAATACCGATGATCTAGGATTGGTGGAAATAGGAATCGAAGTTGATCAGCGCGGTATGATTAATGTAAATGATTATTTCCAAACAAATTGCTCTAATATTTATGCAGTTGGGGATGTTATAAGAGGACCGATGCTTGCTCATAAAGCAGAAGAAGAAGCCATTGCTGCAGTGGAAATTATGAATGGGCAGGCAGGGCACGTGAATTATAATCTAATTCCGGCAGTCGTATATACCTGGCCTGAAGTTGCCAGTATCGGAGCAACAGAAGAAGATTTAAAAAAGGCTGGTGTAGACTATAAAGTAGGGAAATTTCCTTTCCTGGCAAATAGTAGGGCCAGAAGTGCGGGTAACACTGAAGGTATGGTAAAGATCCTTTCAGATAGTAAAAATGATAGAATCCTAGGAGCTCATATTATTGGCCCTGATGCCGGAACACTAATTGCAGAAATTGTAGCTTATATGGAGTTTGGGGGAGCTGCAGAAGATATTGCTCGTACATGCCATGCTCACCCAACCCTTAACGAAGCAATAAGAGAGGCAGCACTAGCAGTGGATAAAAGGGCTATCAATATATAATAATGAAATTTTACACTAATCAATTACCTCAGTTAATGGAAAAAATTGCTGAGGGTAAAGTTAAGTCCTTACTTTTATATGGTCATAATAGAGGCTTTATTTCTGCCATTATTGACCAATTAGTTAAAAAATTTGATTTTTTTACTGTAAATTTAAATAGTAAGGAAGTCACTGTGGCAAACCTAAATCTTTTAGCAAATAGCAGCAATTTTTTTAAACAAAAAGAATTACTGAAAATAGATTATAATGGCTCTGCAGTAAGCAAGGAATTAATGCAATTTTTAACAACAGGAAATTTTACTAATTTTATTTGTTTTATAGGTGATGAATCTTTATCTTCCTCAGGAATTAGAAAGCTTTTTGAAGATTGTTCCAATATGGTTGCGATTGGCTGTTATTATGATGATGAAAATACGGTGGTAAAACTTGCTAATTCAATCGCGGTAAAACATAAAAAAACAATTTCAGAAGAAGCATTATTTTACATTAAAGTAGCTTTGAAGGGAGATTATCAAATTATTAAAAATGAACTAGAAAAATTGATAAATTATACCCATAATAAAGATAAGATTACTTATGAAGACGTGCAAGCAGCCCTTAGTCCGGATTTATCCGCTAATGGAGATGAGATGTGTATATTTTTTACTAAAAAAGAGCCGGAGTTATTTTTAGCTGAAGTGGAAAAACTTCGTAATCAAAATATTAATGAAGTTCTCATGATCAGAGCGTTAATAAGGTATTATATAAATTTGTTTATTGTATGTTCTAAAGTAGAGGATGGAGTTAATATTGATTTAGCTATTAAATCTCTTTCCCCTCCGGTATTTTTTAAATATGTTAGTGATTTTAGAACCAATGTACAAAAACTCTCTTTAAATGATGTAGTAAGAGTTATTGATATTTTACAAAAAGCAGAAATTAAAGTAAAAAATAGCAGCAATAATTTTAACTTTTTTGGAGAGGTTTATTTGCTTGTACATGGTTATACGGAATAGTAAGTGAAAATTATTTTCTAACTGTATGAAAATTTTAAAAATTTATATTTTTACTGTTTTAATTATTTTTTTTCGATCAATAAGTGCTTATGGTGAATCCTCTGCTAAAATTGCAGTTGTTGACGTGGAATCTATTTTAGAAAATTCTTCAGCTATCGGTAGTATTAGAAAATCCATTAATGAACTTACTAAAACTATAGAGGATGAAATCACTGAGCAGGAAAAGGAATATAAAAAACGCCAGCAGGAACTGCTCGAACTGCAAAAAACGCTAAACCAGGAAAAATTTGATTCATTAGTTTTAAAGTTTAATAAGAACGTTAGTAAGATTCAAAAGAATATTCAACAAAAAAAAATTGCTTTAGAGCAGTCTCATTCCCAGGCAATAGAGGTAGTTCATCAGAAAACTATCTCTATAATTGGCGATTTAGCTAAGAAATATAGTCTTGATATAGTGTTACCAACTTCTCAGGTACTGTATGTCAAAAGTGAGTTAAATATTACACCAGAAGTAATATCTAAATTAAATAACGATTTGAAGGAGGTACCAATTAACTATCAAAAATTTTTAAAAAATTAAACAAAACACTCCTAAATAATCTCCTTACATCATAGGTTTATTCCGATTAACTTATACTTGCTTATTTACAATATGCAATACAGACGGGATTTGTTGAAATAGGAACTATATAACTGTTAAAAGTTTATTACATAAAAGTTAACATTTTAATTATTTATTAATTTTTGTATTGTAAGCTTATAATATAAAGATAATACAAACATATTGGATTATTTTTATATTAAACGATTAAATTAGGAGGTTTGTATGGATCCATTAGCAATTTCTTCGCTTGCCGTAACTTCATTTTCTATATTTTTGAGTATTGGAACAGCAATATATAAATTTGTTAAACAAAATAGGCACAACCACGAAGAGGATAATAACCACAACCATATTTACCAGGAACATGGGATATTATATATAGAAGAACACAAAGAACCAAAATTGCATACGACGCATAAGAAGAAAGAGAATCATCATACTGCTAACTCGGAAGAAACAGAATTACCTTATGTTGTAGAACATCGGCAGAATAATCCTATGAATTTATCAGGAGATCAAGAGGAGTTGACTTCTGAATAGTATGTAGAAAAAACTGTAATCTCAGTAATTACTAAAATAAATAGCGCTTCTCATGAAACCAGGTTTTTTTAGATAGCGCTATCTTTATTTGTCTGCAATTACATATAAAAAAGAGAAAGTGCTATACTCCACATAATTACTCCAATAATAGCATCTAATATTTTCCATGCTCTCGGTTTTTGGAAAATAGGTATTAACAGGCGTGCTCCATATGCTAAGCAAAAAAACCAGATAACTGAAGCTGTACCTGCGCCGGCAATATAGTATAGCCTTTGGTTTTCTGGTAGCTGTGCACCTACAGTTCCTATAAGCAATATTGTATCTAAGTACATATGAGGGTTTAAGAAACTCATTGCAAGTAGAGTTATGATTGCAGATGAAAGAGATTTTTTGCCGGTTATATGGGCATCATCTATCGAGCTGGTTTTAAATAAAGCAGAGTAGAAACATTTACATCCATAAAAAAACAGAAATAATATGCCACCGTATTTTGCCGTAAGCATCAGGTAATTATGGGAAGCAATCACAAGTCCCAGGCCTTTAACACCAAGATATATCATAAAAATATCTATAATAGAGGCTAAAAGTGCTACTATTAAAACATGCGATTTAATTAGCCCCTGCCGTAAGATAAAAGCATTTTGTGCTCCTATAGCTATTATTAGCCCGGCCGTAGTACTATAACCCTTGATAAAGGCAAACCACCAGAGCTTTGTCATGAAGTTAACATAGTTTGATTAGTTAATTCTACGAGAGCTTATTGCTACTGACTATCAAAACTCAAGTAAAACCTGATTTTGCAGTTTAAATAATTTTGAAGTTCCTTCTTGTGCTAGATTGAGCATTTCTAACACTTGTTGCTGATTAAAATCAGTTTTTTCTCCCGTAACTTGTATTTCAATTAAGTTACCGTTTGAGTTAAAAACAAAATTTGCATCTACGTCCGCGGAGCTATCTTCTGCGTAATCTATATCAAGAATGACTTCTCCTTGATATATACCGCATGAGATTGCAGCCACTTGGTGCTGTAAAGGATTAGTTCTTATTATTCTTTTGTCCATTAAAGATCTAATTGCCAAATGTAATGCAACATAACTGCCCGTAATAGCAGCTGTTCTGGTGCCGCCGTCAGCGTTTATAACGTCACAATCAATGATTATTTGTTTCTCTCCTAGAGATTTTAAATTAACCGCAGCTCTAAGAGACCTACCAATTAGCCTTTGAATTTCTTGAGTTCGTGAGCTTTGATTCCCTCTTATGGCTTCTCGTTGCATTCTTTGCTCGGTAGATCTAGGAAGCATACCATATTCTGCAGTAATCCAGCCACTATTTTTACCTTTTAGAAATTTGGGTACTGAGTTTTCTAAGGACGCAGAACAGACTACGTGGGTATTACCGAATTTTATCAAACATGAGCCGTCTGCGTTATGCAAGACGTTTTTCTCAATCACAACCTCGCGCATTTGGTTGTTTTTTCTTTTAGAAGGTCGTAACATAAAAACTAATAATACTTTGAGTTATTTATACCTTGAAAAACCATCCCTTTGCACTATATTTTAAAGAGTGTAATCAGGCAACTAAAATATCGATTTTAAGAATATGAAAGAAAGTGAAGATCAAAATAATAGTAAAGATAAAAATTTACAAAAGCTAGATAAGGAAGTAGCAGATAGTAAAAAACATAGGAAAAATTCAGAAGAGCAAAAGCTTTTAGAGGATGAACATGAAGGTCAGCAGCTTCTTACTGAGGAGAGAGACACTGAGTTAATAAACAATTTAACTGAAGAAATTAAGTTAATGCAGGATAAACTTCTTCGTGCTGTAGCAGAATCGGAGAATATAAGAAGTCGGATGAATAAAAAAGTTGAAGAGGCTAGGGATTATTCTATTGTAGGTTTTGCTAAAGATCTTTTACCGGTAATTGATAACTTTTCCAGGGCTTTATCCCATGTTCCTGAAAATATAAATGATGATACTAAAATCATTATTGATGGTGTTAGGATGATAAAGGAGGAGCTAATATCCATTTTTAAAAACCATGGTATAGAGTCTATAGAACCTAAAGAAGGAGAGGGTTTTGATTACAATAATCATCATGCGATATCTCAGATAGTAACAGACCAATACGAAGAAGGTACAATAGTTAGTACAATGCAGGTAGGGTACAAAATAAAGGATAGGCTGCTTAGGCCTGCATCAGTGGCTGTTGCTAAGAAGTAGCCAGAGTTATTAAACTTGCAGGAAAATGACAATAACATATGAAGAGTTTGAGCGCGTGGATTTACGTTGTGGAACAATAGTAAAAGCAGAAAAATTTTTACGCGCTACGAAACCAGCATATAAGATATGGGCTGACTTTGGTGCTGAAATTGGTGTTTTACAAACATCTGCTCAAATAACTGTGCACTATACTCCGGAGATTTTATTAGGCAAAAAAATTGTAGGCTGTGTAAATTTAGGAGAGAAAAATATAGCTGGATTTGTATCTAACTTTTTGCTAGTTGGCTTTTCCGATAATAATGGTGCAATTTGCCTTGCTTCTGTAGACTTAGAGGTACCAAATGGTAATAAGTTACATTAACTTTTAGCTAACATTTATAAGTTTAAAACTAGTGTTTATTGTTTATACGGTACCTACTTATACTTTAATTTAAGGTAATAATTTATGAATAAGCTAGTTTTTTGGACCTTAACGTTTTTAATCTTTTCAGCTCTTATCTATGCGGTTTCAGAAACTTTAGCTCCATTTATCATTGCCTTTATTTTTGCATATTTACTACAACCTTTAATAGATAATAACTCCAAAAGGTTTAACGCTCCAAGAGGATTAATTTCCACAGGAATTTTTAGTATATTTATTAGTAGCTTTATAGTAATACTTGTAGTACTACTGCCAATTATTTATAATCAAATTGCTGCTTTTATTACCAAAATCCCTAGTTACAAGAACAATTTTAACGTCGGATTAGATTATTTTTTAGCTTGGATTCAGAAATTTGATCCTGCTATTGCAGCTAAAGTTTCAGACTCATTACAAAATTTTATTAATTCGGCATTTTCAGTAGTAGTAGCAGCTGCAAATAATATTTGGGGATATACCTTAGCGACTATCAATTTTTTTACTATAGTTGTCTTAGTGCCCGTTATTTTATATTATTTTCTTAGAGACTGGCCGAAAATGGTTAAAGGTATAGAGTCAATCCTACCTCTTAAGGAAAAAGGTAAGGTTGGAAGAATTTTCTCTGATATTAATAATCTGCTATCTGCCTATATCAGAGGCCAACTTAATATATGCTTATTACTGAGCCTTTATTATATCGTAGGGTTGAATTTAATAGGTATAGATCTTGCTCTTTTACTTGGGATAATATCAGGGTTTTTAGTTATAATACCTTTTATTGGAGCTTTTATATCGCTGTTTTTAATGTTAGTAAGTTGTTATTTTTCTTACGGCGCATCGGTAGAAATATTATACATATTAATTCTATTTGCTATTGCTCATATTATTGAAGGATATATACTCACTCCTAAGATAATAGGAGATAAAATAGGGCTACATCCTGTTTGGATAATATTTGCCGTATTTGCTGCTGGTAGCGTTTTTGGTTTTATAGGTATAATATTTGCTATTCCAATTGCCGGTATAATAAAGATACTGCTATTTCATATGATTGATTATTATAAATCTAGTAAAATTTATAATAATTAAGATAAAATTTATTATGGAACAAATAACGTTTTCTTTAAATAACCAATTATCTAATAACTTTAATGATTTTATTGAATCTAGTTCAAATAGACTTGCCTTTCAATATATAAGAGATTGGCCAAAAAATTTTGGGGTTTTTCCATATTCAAAAGCTTTGATAATAAAAGGTCCAAAATCTTCGGGAAAAAGTTTTTTGGCAAATTTATGGGCAAAAAAAACTAAAGCCTTATTCTTAAAGAAAAATCATGAACTGACGAACTCTATATTAGAACACCATCAAGCGTTTATAATTGATGGGTTTGATTCTACGTGGCGGGAGCAAGATGTATTACACTATTTCAATATATTGCATGAAAATAATAAATATTTATTAATTACTTTAACGGAAATGCCAAAGCTAAGCTTAGCTGATTTATCTTCTAGAATAAATTCCGTAAATAAAGTTGATATTTCCATGATTGACGACGAATTGATGAGGATCTTGATTTTTAAGCAATTTTCTAATTTTTCAATTGTTATTAGTGAAGAGGTTATAAATTATCTTGTTAAAATTCTCCCCCGTGAGGTTCCAAAAATTTTGTCAATTATAAGTGAAATTAATCAGAATTCTCTAATCAGTAAAAGAAAGATTACTATACCTTTTATAAAGCAAATATTAGGAAACTGTATATTATAAATATATGGCAGGTATCGGAGGATTTTAAAGTTACCCGAATAATCCGTAGGCTACTTTTTATATACCAGCCTTTAGTCTTTCTGGAGTTTGCTAATAAATCTTGTGAAATCTTCGATATTAGTAAAATCTTTATATACAGATGCAAATCTTATATAAGCAACTGGGTCAATTTTTATCAGTTCTTTCATTATTAATTTTCCTATTTTTCGAGTAGTGATCTCTCTAGTATTATCACTTTCTAGTTCTAATATTATTCTATCATTTATTTCCCCGATTTGTTTTTGAGAAAAACTTCTTTTTCTTAAAGCTGTAGCTATTGATTTTTCAATTTTAGTACGGTCAAAAGGCCTTTTTGCTCCGGACCTTTTTACGACTATTAGTTCTCTTGTCTGTATACGTTCAAAAGTAGTAAAGCGACCTCCACATTTACTGCAATATCGTCTACGCCTTACTATGGAGCCTTCGTTTGTAGTTCGGGAGTCTTTTACGCCAGTTTCCGCCTTTTCACAAAATGGGCATTTCATAGTTATAAATTATGTATTTGAACAGTTAGACGCTAACAGTTGATTACGGCGTTCTAAAATTTTTTGCAAGTAGGAATCTGTTAAAAAATCAGCCCCTTTAGCTGAAGAAAAAATTTCCTTAAGGCTTTTTAAGTCAAGTTTTTCTACAGCTAATAAGGATTTTTTAGGGCATTTTTCTACATGCGATTTACTGAAACTTTTATCAAAAGCATGATATTGTCTCCATAAACTATTTTGGTAGATAATGTATTTTAAGGGTTGGTTATAGGATTTAAAGCTTTTATAAAATGATTCAGGTAGTTTATTGTTAAATGACTTTTTTAGGTTATCGTAGGAGGGATTATCAATAATTTTAGCATTTTCGAAAGGGAAAGGTTTATCCCAATCATTTGTATTTAGTTTATCACTATAAAATACCCTTACGAACGGCAGTTCTCCATAACGAACGTGCTGATGATTCCGTATACCCGAATTATCAATGGCTATCGGGTATATTTTAGATTCATCAGGATAAGCCAGTAAATTATGTGCTCCTGAGTCCCATTGGCCAAAAACAAAATAAAATATTTTTAAATTATCTTTGTCTTCCTTACTAAATTTTTTTGAATATTTCTCATATTCCCCATTCTTCAATAGATCAATAGAGGTACTAACAAAAAGCTGTAGCGAGCCTCTCATACCATTTATTTTCCTTAAAACGGTTGGAGGAATATAAGGGAAACCTAAATAAACAGAGGCTTGATACGCTGCAACTTCGGCCTTAGCATCTCCTTGGTCGTCAAGGGGTAAGCTTTTAAACACAGCTTTTATCCCATTTTCTAAAGTAATGAGAAATACCTGACCGTCAAATTCAGCTTTTTTACCTTGCTCTATTAAAACCTCTTTCATAGGTTTAATATCCGCAACTTTTGCAGTTTTAAGAATTTTGGTAATTTCAGGGTTATGCCAGCTTGTCGGATGCTCAAATTCATGGGCATAAGAGTAATTAAAACTTAAGCAAGAAATGATTAAATAAGTAATTATTAATTTTGCTGGTAATACCCTTGAAACCTCTTTATTCATAAAAATTTTTTATTTATTATGATATATTGGGAACTTTGCTGTTAGCTCTTTCACCTTTGTGAACACCATTTTTTCTGTCGTTGAATTATTCTCTGATATTTTGAGTGAATCTAATATATCGGCAATTAAATTGCCTGTTATTTCAAATTCCTTTTCTTTAAAGCCTCTTGTTGTACAAGCAGGGCTACCCAGTCTAATACCAGAAGTGATAAAAGGGGAAGTGGTGTCAAAAGGAACACTATTCTTGTTTGAGGTAATACCTGCTCGGTCTAAAGAGTCAGCAGCTAGTTTGCCAGTAAGTTTATGTTTTCTTAGATCAACTATTACCATGTGGTTGGTAGTTCCCCCGGTTAAAATATCGTAACCTCTTGTTTCAAGTGCAGCTCCAAGTGTTTTGGCATTCCTTATCACTTGCTTAATGTACTCCTTAAATTCATTTGTTAATGCCTCTTTAAAAGCAACAGCTTTGGCCGCAATTACGTGCATTAATGGCCCTCCTTGCAAGCCTGGAAAAATTGCTTTATCAATCTTTTTTGCAATTTCTGGATCATCCGAAAGAATAATACCGCCTCTTGGTCCCCGTAAAGTTTTATGAGTAGTAGAAGTTACAACATCGGTATAAGGAAAGGGACTTGGATGTTCTCCGGTTGCAACTAGGCCGGCGATATGAGCAATATCAGCCATAAGGTACGCTCCCACCTTATCAGCAATTTCTCTAAATCTTTTAAAATCAAGTATTTGCGTATAGCAGGAAAACCCAGCAATGATCAACTTTGGTTTATGCTCAAGGGCTAACCTTTCTAATTCATCATAATCAATAAGGTATGTTTTTGGATTAACGTGATATAAAACCGGTTTAAACCATTTTCCAGAAATATTTGGTGTAGCACCGTGGGTAAGGTGTCCGCCGCTATCTAAAGACATACCGAGTATAGTATCGCCCGGCTCTAATAGAGCTAAGTAAACAGCCTGATTAGCTTGTGAACCTGAATGTGGCTGAACGTTAGCATAGGAACAATTAAATAGTTTTTTAGCTCTTTCAATAGCTAGGTTTTCCGCCTTATCAACTTCGTGGCATCCGCAATAATATCTTTTGCCGCAATATCCTTCAGCATATTTATTAGTCATGATTGATCCTTGAGCTGCCAGAACCGCTTTACTTACAAAGTTTTCTGAGGCTATTAATTCTATATAATCTTCTTGCCTTTTTGCTTCTGATTTTATTGCTTCAAAGATTTCAAAATCGGTTTCTTCTAGTATTTTATTAATATGATTCATAGCGACCTATTTTAGGATTAATTAAATTTTAAATATACAAAGGATGATCTTAATTTGCTATAGAAAGAATCAAAACTATTTTTCTACTAATTCACCGCTTTCATAAAAATTGGAAGCAGATTGGAAGAAACTTATTGCTTCCTGAGTTAAATCTTTGGCATCATCAATTTCATGTTGTTTGGTTCCTGATACTTGATAAGCTTTAGCTTTGGTATTTGGTGCTAATATTATCAAGTATTCGTCTTTTATGTAACCTAGTAATTGATAAGTACTGATAAAAGCTCTATTAGCTGGAAAATTTAATATATCTGAACCCCATAATTTAGTAGTGTGAGGCAGATTCAGAATTCCCAAAATTGTAGGAATTATATCAATCTGACTTGCTAAATTATTTACCTGTTTAGGTTTTAAGATGTAGGGATTATAAATCATCAATGGTATGTGATATTGTGCAACAGGCAAGTTAACTTTTCCGGCACTTGCTGCGCAATGGTCGGCAGTAATAACAAAAATGGTATCTTTAAACCACTCTTTTTTTCTTGCTTCTTCAAAAAATCTACCTATAGCATAATCGGTATATTTTACTGCTGCATTTCTTCCCCCTCCAGAAGGTAAGTCTATTCTTCCCTCCGGAAAAGTATAAGGACGATGGTTAGAAGTTGTCATAATTAGAGAAAAAAAAGGTTTCCCGGATTGGTAATTTTTATCTAATTCTACTAATCCCTTAAATAGAAGGTCTTCATCGGCTACTCCCCAAACGTTTGAGAAACTTATTTCTTCAGAAGAAAAGTCACTGCGGTCGATAACTTTATAGTTATTAGAAGAGAAGAATTTATTTAAATTATCAAAATAACTATATCCTCCAAAAATAAAACTAATCTCATATCCGGCCTGTTTAAAGATTGTGCTGGCATTAAAAAGATTCGAATTATTAGGCCGGCGAATAATAGAAGAACCGGGTGTTGGGGGAACGGATAAACTAACAGCTTCAAGCCCTCTTACAGTTCTTGTACCCGTAGCATAAAAATTGGTAAAGAAGATGCTCTCATCAGCTAATTTATCAAGATTAGGGGTTATCGAGTCGGCGTTGCCAAATTTTCCCATAAATTTAGCACTCAAACTTTCTACCATAATTACTACGACATTGTATTTTTTAATATCTAGATTATTATTTTTATTTACGTATCTCTCTATATTTTGGTTGTTTAAAAATTCCTGGTTTGGCTGGCTAATATTAGCTCTAATTATATCTACTGCAGTATCCTCGGATATTTTCTGGTAGAATTGATTATAATTTAAACTATTATTAAAAAACGCCGTAAAAAACTCATACCCACCGTTTTTTCCTATTTCTATAGCGTATCTATTAGTACTTAGAATAAATTTTTCCGAATCATAAAATTTTGAAAAACCTAAGCTCAAACTAAACAAACCTAATGTATATATTAAGTAATACCTGATATTTATCTGCAATATTTGATTTGAAATATAACTTCTTAAAAAATAGGTCAGTATTATAGAACTTATAATAAAAGCAAATAAGATCTTATATATAGGTAGGGATTCAACTACAGTACCGATGATTTCATGAGTATAAATTAAGTAATCTACTGCAATAAAATTAAAATTAGTGCTGAATTCTTCCCAGAAAATAATTTGAGCGATTAAGGTAAATATAAGGATAGAGTTAACTAAAAAATAAGCTCCAAGTGAACAAATTTTGCGGATTTTAATTTGGTTCCGAAAAGCAATATGAAAACAGCCGCTAATTATTAATACTAAAGGAAGGAAATAGGTAATAGCTATGAAATCGTTAACAATTCCTACTAAAAATATACCAGGAAACTCAGATAGGTTTATTTGATTTTGTGTGAGTCCGAATAAGCCTAAACAAATTCTAGTAACGAATTGAAATATTAAATATATTCTAATAATTGCTAGATCAAAAAAACTTTTTAACATCTAAATAAATTATATTATTTTATAATTTTTTAAAAATTGCAGGGCAAACTTCAGCCCTTTATCGTCAATAGAGTGAGCTAAATTGTCAATAATCAATTTCTCATGTTTAATTTGCTTTTCGGTAAAATATTTCGCCGCATTATTCGTTTCTTGATGATCTACCACATCGTCCTCATTGCCGTGAATTAAGCATATAGGAGTAAAAATATTAATCAAATTAGTAGGTGGCAATAATCTGCCTGAAAAAGCAATCGTTGCTCCATAAGGTTCCCTTTGAGTTAAAGTAAGGTACATCGCTATCATCGCTCCTTGCGAAAATCCAATTAGGATAGTATTTTTGTTGGTAATATTAAACTCCTTTTGTTTATGTTTTATAAGTTCATTAATTAGTGGAGCATTTTTTTCAGCCAATTTTAATACTACCGAAGCCGATCTATCTCGAAGGCTGAACCATTGACGTCCAAAAGGTGCCATGTCGTATGCTTCTATTCCGTGAGGTGAAACGAAATAACAAGCAGGCATTGTTTTTTGAATATAGGGAACTAAGTTAATCAAATCATTACCGTCAGAACCAAGGCCATGAAGTAGGACTACAAGCTTCTCGGGTATTGGAGTTAGTGAGGCTATTTCTGGATAGTCTAAAAACTGATTTCTTTGCATAACTTATTGAATTATTATTGTTATTTTTAACTTAAACAAATTTCTTTAGTGACTGCTTCTAATTTTTAACCCTTTGAAAGGTATCGTGCTATAAAAAATCACTTCAATAATTTGATTAAGCCTTGGCTTTATGGTAAGCAAGTTGTTAGGAAAAGTGGGTTTTATATATATAAAAATTATATATTTAATGAGTGTAACTATAAAATACTATAATATAAATTTTGCCAGATCTCTATTTTTAATTAACCCTTCTAATCCTTTAGTAACAAACTCTTTATCAATTAGAATCTTTTTTTCTTTCATGTCACTTGCTCTAAAACTAATATCTTCAAGTAGATGCTCTAATATAGTATGAAGCCTTCTAGCACCTATATCTTCAATTTCAACGTTAAAATTTGAAGCATGATGCGCTATCTCTTCAATCGCATCTTGAGAGAAGGTGAGATTCACTTTTTCAGTAGAAATTAAAGCTGTATATTGTTTGATAAGGCTAGATTCCGGTTCAACTAATATTTTAATTAGATCTTCCTTAGTTAAAGAGGCCATCTCAACCCTAATAGGAAGTCTACCCTGCAGTTCCGGTAAAAGATCAGAAGGCTTTGACAAGTGAAAAGCCCCGGAGGCTATAAATAAAATGTGATCGGTTTTTATAGTGCCATATTTTGTTACTACATTTGTTCCTTCGATCAAAGGTAGTAAATCCCTTTGGACACCTTCTCTGCTAACTTCTCCACCTTTTCCTTCTGATCGTGAAGTTATTTTATCTATTTCATCAAGGAAAACTATTCCGTCGTTTTCAACGGCTTTTAATGCAGCTGACACTATTTTCTCCTGATCCACCATTTTTTCTGATTCTTCAGAAGTAATAATCTGTAAGGCTTCCTGAACGGTTAATTTTTTTAACTTAGTTTTTTCCCCGCCGAAAGCTTTACCGAGCATATCGCTAATATTTAAGACTCCCATGGCAGCTCCTGGCATACCTGGAATTTCAAAGCTGCCTCCACCTATAGGGGGAGTATAATTTACACCAATTTCTATTTCAGAGTTATTAAGCTCTCCTGATAAAATCTTTGCTTTAAATTTATCTCTAGTTTCAGGAGAAGCAGTTTTACCTACAACGGCGTCAAGAATTCTTTCTACTGCCCGCAGCTGTGCGTTTTTTTCAACTTCTGCCTTTGCTTTTGCTTTATATGAGTTAACAGCAATTTCGGCTAAATCTCTAATTATCGATTCCACATCTCGTCCAACATAACCCACTTCGGTAAATTTCGTTGCTTCTACTTTGATAAAAGGGGCATCAGCTAACCTTGCTAATCTTCTGGCTATTTCAGTTTTACCTACTCCGGTAGAGCCGATCATAAGGATATTTTTAGGTGATATTTCGCTGCGCATAGGTTCATCTACATGAAGTCTTCTATACCTGTTTCTAAGTGCCACAGCTACAGCTTTTTTAGCAGGATGTTGACCTACGATGAACCTATCTAGTTCGGCAACTATTTCTGCCGGAGTCATGCCCATATTATTTTTTGAACTCATATTACTTTCTCAATAATTATGTTATGATTAGACATTACACATATATCTGCTGCTATGTGCATTGATTTTAAAGCTATTTCTTCGGCAGATAAGTTAGTATCTACAGACATTAAGGCTCTAGCTGCCGATAGAGCAAAAAAACCTCCAGAGCCGATAGCTGCCATATTATTCTCTGGCTCTATTACATCTCCATTACCTGAAACTATAAGAATATTATTTTTATCTGCAACTATTAACATCGCTTCAAGACGACGGAGATATTTATCCGTTCGCCAATCTTTAGCAAGTTCCACTGCGCTTCTAACAAGCTGGTTGGAGTGTTTTTCCAGTTTTGCTTCTAGACGTTCGAAAAGCGTAAAAGCATCGGCGGTAGAGCCGGCAAATCCTGCTACTATTTTATTATTACACAAAGTACGAAGTTTTCGGGCTGTGGATTTCATAACCATATTACCAAGAGAGACCTGGCCGTCTGCAGCGATTACGACCTCGTTACCTTTTTTTAGGCAAAGTATAGTAGTTCCTCTTAGTCCCATATTGTTATTTAAATTATCTGACATAAAATTTTTCTTTATAAATCTTGTACAAACTGTCAATTTAGTAGATAATTATCAAGGATGAATTTTACAAGTGTAACTAATGAATTTATATTCTATATATGCAAGCTGCGGCGATAAAAATTCAGACCCGGTAATAATTAAGCAAGGATTCTCCCCCATTGCTGGCGTTTTTAACCTGTTTTGGGCAGTTTATCATAGAATGTGGTTAGTTGTCATTTTAGTTATGATAGCTAATTTTATTATAATCTCTTTTAGAGAGTCCGAAGTAATTTCCTTAATAGGAAATTTAAAATATGCCCTGCAGTTTTTTAGCTTTGGGTTTTTTGCTACAGAAATTAGAGAATACTATGCTAGACTACGAGGCATGAAGCTAGATGACATAATCCTTGCTACTTCTGAAGAAGAAGCCGAGCTAAAATATATGACCAGAACTAGTATCTAATTTCTAATTAAAAATAGAATAAACATCACTATGTACGATACGAATAATATTTTTGCTAAAATAATCAAAGGTGAAATACCGTCTTCTAAGGTATATGAAGATGAATATATTATTGCCATAAATGATATAAATCCTGTTGCTCCTATACACATCCTAGTTATTCCAAAAGGTGAATATAGAAATTTTAATGAATTTAGTCAAAAAGCGCGTCCAGAAGAATTAGTTCATTATTTTAGAAAGATAGCAGATATAGCCGAGTCTCAAGGGGCAAAAGAATATCGTGTTGTTAGCAATAACGGCTCATCCTCAGGTCAGGCTATTTTTCATTTCCATACTCATATTATCGCCGGAGCAACCTTTAGTAAATTAATTTAAAATAATATAAAAATGAGAAAATATAATGTAGCTGTAATAGGTGCAACAGGTAGTGTTGGACGAGAATTACTTAATTCGCTTAATCAAAGAAGATTTCCCGTAAACCAAATTTTTGCAGTAGCTTCTCTGGACTCGGTCGGAAAATCGGTAAGTTTCGGTGAGAGCACTATTAAGGTGAGTTCAATTACGGATCTTAATTTTTCTGATATAGATTTTGCTTTTTTTTGTGCGGGCTCAAAAGTGTCAAAGCAATATGTAAAAATAGCAGCAAGTAAAGGATGTACGGTAATTGACAAATCCTCTTTCTTTAGGCTAGAGGACGATGTGCCGCTCATCGTACCTGAAGCAAATATTTCTGCATTAAAAAATTTTAAACCCGGGGGCATTATAGCTAGCCCTAATTGTTGCGCCATACCTCTTGCCGTAGCTTTAAAACCTCTAGATAATGCAGCTAAAATAAAACGAGTAGTAGTTTCCACTTATCAATCCGTGTCCGGAGCCGGGAAAGAAGCTATGGATGAGTTATATCTACAAACTAAAGCTAAATTTATTTTTGAGAATATTCCACCAAAAGTTTTTCCAATGCAGATCGCATTTAACTTGATTCCTCATATCGGTGAGTTTCAAGAAAATGGAATTACTGACGAAGAATATAAAATAGAGCACGAACTAAAAAAAATTATCGGCAGAGATATTAAAGTCAGTGTAACATGTGTACGAGTTCCTGTTTTTGTTTCACATTCCATGTCTATTAATGTAGAATTCGAAAATAAAATAAATGCCCTCGAAGCAGAGGAAATTCTTTCAGAATTGGATGGAATTGTCACTTATAGTTGTAACAATGAAATAAAATATGCAACGCCTGTTGACGTTGTAGAAGAAGATGGAGTATATATCTCCAGAATAAGAAATGATAATTCTTGCGAGAATGCTATTAATATGTGGATAACTGCGGATAATTTACGTAAGGGCGCTGCGTTAAATGCAGTCCAAATAGCTGAAGAATTAATTTAAAGTTGTATAATAGCAATCTTTTGAAATATAAGAGATTTTAAATGTATTTAACAAACGAAAATTTAACTTTAGTCAAAAAAAATGAATCTTTATTTGTTTCGCTCAAGTATCTAGATTCCAAAGGTAATTTAAATCAAATTGATAGTGCAACTAAAAATATCTTAACCGACCCTCATAATCACGGGTTTGAAGTAAGTAAAAATATATGTTTATTACCTATTGATACCAAGGGTTTTTCTGATCCTTTTCGAGTTTTACCTACAACAAGTTTTTTCTGTGTTAATCTAGCAGATGATTTAAATACTAGAAAATATGCTAGTAAGCTTGTTTATGATTTTCTTCCTAATATGGTAGCAACGTTTGAAGCCGAATTAAAATTCTGGATAGAACCTTCCTTAGAAGAAAGCTATTCGTGTAAGGTAGATCCCTTTGATTGCTATAGCAACTTCCGGAGTGACATTCTTGAAACATTAGAAAAAATTGAAATTAAAACCACTATCCATCTATCTGGAAATAGAAAGGGTGAATGTATAATAGGGTTTAAGGGGAAGAATATTATAGATTTGGCTGATAATTTTATTCTTGCAAGATTTGTTATAAACAATATAGCAGCAGATTACGGTTACAGGGTGATCTTTAACCAAGATAAAGAACCAAATCTTGAATTAATTTTGGTATGTAACAATAATGACGGAAAAATGTTTCTGGATAATTTTATTGCTAATAGTTCTTTAATATGTGAGTATAACCATCTACTGCAAATGGGTGATTTAAACTCTAAATCTTTGTCAAAAAGAGTACTTTTTAATGAAGATTGTAAATTACAAATAAAGTTAACTACTGGCGACAATTTTATTCCCTATATGAATTTTGCTTTTATTGTCCTTTGTCTTTCAGAAAATAAAGAAATTCTGACCAGATTAGGACAGAAAGAAGTTATGAAATTTATTAAGAATTATAAGAGAAAATTATTAATAAAAACTACCTAGTATTTAATAAATTATGTATAATCCTTATCTTACAAAATAATAGTAATTAATATTATGAATCAGACAGAGGCTAAGAAAAAAAATAATCCTTTAAAAATTGCCTTGGATAAATGTGAGGCAGCTTTTAAAATTACATTTGTTTTTGCTTTTATAATTAACTTATTAATGTTAGTTACTCCTTTATATTCTTTACAAGTATTAGACAGAGTTATAGGAAGCGGTAATTTAGATACGTTATTATTATTATCATTAATTATTGGATCAATATATTTTGTTCATGGTCTCTTGCAAGTAGCTAGGTCTTTTACTTTAATAAAAGTGGGGGAATGGTTGGATAATACTTTATCCCCCATTATTTTTAGCCACTCGATTTCTGCGTCGGCTACTAAGGTTAATCCGGCTTCGAGCCAGTTATTACGGGATTTTCAGACTTTAAAGACTTTTCTAACCAGCACCGGGATTAATACTGTTTTTGATGCGCCTTGGAGTATAGTATATATTGTAATAATTTTCTTGATTCATCCATATATTGGGTGGATTACAATTGCCGGAGCAGTAATTATTGTAGGTTTTGCATTTTTTAATGCAGTAGCTACCAATAAAACCCTTGGCGAAGCTACTGAATTTTTCATTAAAGGTATGACGCAAGCTGATGTTGCAAACAGAAACGCTGAAGCGGTAGAGGCGATGGGTATGATTAAAAATGTTACCAAGAATTGGGCAAAATTTAATGAAGCTTCTCTAGCTAAGCAATCTGTAGCGAGTTATAGAAATAGTATAATCTCTAATTTTTCAAGGTTTATTCGAAATATTATGACCATGGCTGTTACCGGTACCGGTGCTTATGTTGTAGTGAAAACAGGTGGACAAGATATGACTACCGGAGGAATGATTGCCAGTTCTATCATAGTAGGTAAAGCCTTAGCGCCTTTTGATAACTCTATTGTTATGTGGAAGACGATTAGCAGTGCTATTAAGTCTTATAAAACGATTAATGAATCTTTTAATAATTATCAGGAAAGAGACCAGGCCATGCCAATACCTCAGGTTGATGGTCATTTGACAGTAGAGAATATTTTTTATGCTATACCGACTAAACCGGGAACTTCTCAGTCTTTAGTGCCAAGGTATATTTTAAAAGGTGTCTCTTTTTCTCTGCAACCCGGGGAGGTACTCGCTATTATCGGTGCTAGTGCTGCGGGCAAGTCTACTCTTGCAAAAATAATTGTAGGTGTTTGGAATGCGTCTACTGGTTCTGTAAGGCTTGACGGGGGTGATGTATATACGTGGAATAGGCAAAATTTTGGCCAGCATGTCGGTTATTTACCTCAAGGAATTGAACTCTTTAGTGGTACAATTAAAGAAAATATAGCCCGGATGGCTGAAGAGATATCACCGGAGAAAGTAATTGAGACGGCGAAAATGTGTGGAGCTCATGAAATGATATTACGCTTTCCGGACGGGTACGATACGGATATAGGCAATGCCGGTTCCAATCTATCTGGCGGGCAGCGGCAAAGGGTAGGTTTAGCTAGGGCCTTTTATGGCAACCCAAAGCTTGTAGTCCTAGATGAGCCTAATGCTAATTTGGATGAAGCTGGAGAACTCGCTCTTTCTACAGCACTTAGAGAAGCAAAAAAGAAGGGAATAGGAGTAATTGTTATTTCGCATCGTCCCTCTGTATTGTCGGAAGTAGATAAAATAATGGTTTTACAAGATGGGGCGGTAGCAAGTTTTGGCTCAAAAGAAGAAGTTCAAGGGCGGATAAAAATGCTCCAAAACGGTATGATTCATATAAATGAACAGTAATAAATATATTTCTAGTTATGTCAGATAATAAAAAATTAGATCCGGAAAAGCTTAAACAGCTTCAACAGTTAATGGCCAATAGCGGTATGTTACCTCCCGGTGAAATGGGGAAAAGTGCATTAGCACAATCCGGAAAGAAAAGTAAATTATCTATAAAAAATATTTTTGTAGGGGTTATTCAATCCATGCAATCGGGTGTAAGGTTTATTGATAACTTTACCAATTTTATTATTAATCGCCAGACTACTAATTCAAATGACGTAATTGAGAATGCTAGGTCGCCTATTATGTTTGGGACTTATGTAACAATTATTTTTGTGGTTTTTGGCTTAATATGGTCTGCCACTGCTCCTCTTGATAGTGCTGCTGTCGCTTCTGGGACAGTTATTAGCAATACCCAACGTAAAAGTTTAAATCACCAAGAAGGCGGAATAATAAAAGCTATTCATGTAAAGGTAGGGGATCATGTGAAAGAGGGCGATCCGTTGCTCGAATTTGATTCAACGAAAATTAAATCTGAATATGAGATTGTACTACACCAATACCGCAGCTTGTTAGGGTTTGAGACCAGACTTCTTGCAGAGATTAACGACCAAGAAACTATAGAGTATCCTGAATTTTTGACCAAAGATAAGGCAATTCCAGAAGTAGCAAAAATTATTGAAACGCAAAATAATTTATTCAACTCTCAAAAAGATCTTAAAAGGGCAGAACAAGATTCTTTAAAACAAAAAATTAAACAGTCCCAAAAACAGATTGAAGGATTAGAAGCAAAAAAAGTTTCTTTGATAAAAACACTCGAGTTTATGAAGGACCGGGTAGAAGCAACTAAAAAATTGAGTGATAAAGGTTTTGCCCAAAGAGCAGCTTTACTTGAATTAGAAGCAAAAGAAGCTTCTGCGCTTAGTGAAATTGCTATGGCTGACAGTGAAATTGCCAGATCAGAACAAGAAATTACTAGAACTGAAATTGAATTCCTTAATTTAGATAGTAAATTTATAGCGCACGCTTTGGGAGAATTAAAAGATGTACAAATTAATGTCTCCGATAAAAAAGAAAGGCTTTATGCTCTTAGCGATATGCTAGAACGAGCCGTGCTAAAATCACCGGTAGATGGTGTGGTCAATAATATCAATTATCATACTGTCGGTAGTGTGATTCCGCCGGGGCAACCTATTATGGACATTTCTCCCAGTGGTGATCATTTAATTATTGAAGCAAAAATAGAACCTAAAAATATTGATTCAATTAAGGTAGGGCTTAAGTCTAAAATACGTTTTAGTGCTTTTAAGTCCAGAACTACCCCTTTATTTACCGGTACGGTTGTATCTCTTTCTCCTGATATAGTTATTGATCAGAGGCATCAGATGGATAATCGTTATGCAGGTGGTTATTATTTGGCGCGTATAGAGCTAAACATGGATGAATTTAATGAAATAGCCCGTACTAGAAAGATAGAATTACATCCCGGTATGCAAGCTGAAGTACAAATTGTAACCGGTACTAGAACTTTATTAAAATATTTACTTGACCCCGTTATTGATGCAATGTTTAAAGGGTTTAAAGAAAAATAGGGGCTAATTCCAATTAATACTATATGATATTAAAGTAAAAAGTTAGCTTTTATAAAAATTTATTGACTCTAAGAAAAGGACAGTATATAAGTTAGCTGGCTTCAAAAGTTGCAATAATAAATTCCGAAATTAGGGGATGTAGCTCAGTTGGTAGAGCGTCTGCTTTGCAAGCAGAATGTCGGGGGTTCGATTCCCTTCATCTCCACCACTTTATTTATAAGTTAACAGCAGTTCACAAATAAGATTTTCAATTTCATTCTGCAGGCGTTCGCTTGTGATGTTTTTAATATTAGAAAGATTAATATTAGGTCCAAAATTTGGTACTTTTTAAATTATTCAAGTATTTCAAGTAATAAGAATTTTATTTCTAAGAAGGTGAACGCTTACAAAATCAGCTCGCTTAGTTTCCATAAGTTCATAGTCACTTTATCAACATATTTGTTTCTATAAATGTTGATTTTATGAAGTTCTTCATTTTATTTAGCAAAAACAGATATACTATTCCTCCTATTCTACTGAGAGTTTCTTTTTTATGATATCTATTTTTTTAGAAATTTGATGACGAGAATACGTTAATATTTCTTAAAAGGGGCAGCATTTTATATGGGATATCCAAATACTATTTATGCCTTATTCACTGGTTAACTAGTATCAGTAATAGTTTTTTTTTGCCTTTTTAGTGTTTGATATTAGAAAGTGTAAGTTTACTTTACACTTTTTGATGAGTGGTGCTCTATTGCGCTTCTATTTATTATAGCTATCTACTCTAAATAGCTGCTTTAAACTTTAGGATTAAGTTAATAGTAAATTTACTTTTATTAGCTTAATCCTATTTTCGGCTTTTTTATCCTAAAAATATATCACAATCACCAGCTATATCTACGGGATTATCCTGATAAAATTTATTATATGCCTCGTCAATTCTTCCCAATAAATCAGTTAAAAGACATGTTTCCTTTAAAAGAGAAATCCCGCTCCTTAAAATATATACAGGAGGTTCTACAGGCAAATCGGGTAAGCTGTGTAGGTATGTGCCACCACCTAATCTTTTACTTACGGCTACATCAATATTTCTATTAAATTCTAAACTGTGAATATTTCCTAAATTATCTTTTTCTGCAACAATAGCTGTATGACCGCCGCGCACATAAGTATCACCCGGTTCAATTAATTCATAATTCAATTGTTCTCCTGAAGAGGATGAGGTGATTGCTCGATAACCCTATTCATTTGTAGGATCTGTATAAGCAGCTCTTAAAGCCCCTGTATTTATACCTACTATTTGCCTTTCTGTTAAATGGTTAGCTTTACCAACTGCACTAGAACAATCTTCAGGAGAAAAAAGGCGCTGGCCTAAATTTGGATACTCATTTGAAAAATAACGATGTCCTCCAAACTGGTAGTCTCCAAAAAGAATCGCGCCATTTTCAAAAACAAAGGGATTATTCTCTATCCCATTAATAGTGTAACCTTGTTTGAAAAAAGGATAAAACGTAGCTGCTCCCATTAAACCATCGGGTTTTATTGATATCTCAAGAGTAGAAGCAATACTATATAATAATACGCTACTTACTGAGGGATTTTCATTTCCCCAGAAAGCACTGTCGCTAGGAGCTTGCAATGCAGGTAATTGATCAATACCGTTTACATTAGAAAGGCTATTATAAAGAACGCTATGTTCTAAATCGTTTATTATATCAAGATCTCTTTGTGCTACCCACTTTAAAGCCATTTCCAATTGTAAGGCCGTTTTATTAAACTTAATGGGATACCCTACATTTTCTAATTCTTCTTTTGGAGAAAATAAACCATTAACTCCTTTCACTAATTCTAGCCAACCTGATAAATTTTCTGCAATTTGTTTTGTTAATGCTTCGCCTGAGATATCTTGAATTTCTTGAAGTTTCTTAATAATTGCTGTGTTCAGTTTTTCTTGAGTTGATTTAGTAGCTAGTTGTTTGGTCCTTATCTGCTCAGACATATGTGCATCCGGTATCGATGTAATATATGTTGGATTACTTTTACTCATTTTAACCTCTTTTTAATTTAGTTTTCTTTGATTATAAAAGGTATATCTCAACTTATTATGCCTATAAACATTTTAAGCGGTAAAATTTTAGCAGCACAAATTCACAATGATGAATATATTTTTGAATTAAACAGCAGATACAGTATGAAAAATCCAGGAAAATAAGTTTAAACTAAATTCCTGGATTCCTAAAAATAAAGCTATTAAAAAAATGAATAATTTTATTTTTAACAGCTATTTCTATATTTCTCCTCGCGTAAAATCTAAGAATCGCTTTCTGCGTGATCCACCTCCCCTGCGGGGGAAACTTCTTCGGAAGTAGCACTACCTTTAGAACTAGAATTTAAAAGTAGGCTAATAGGTGATTCAGATGAAGAAAATGACCTCATTTCTGAAGCAGTACTATCAGAAAAACTGGAGCCGCTAGTGGATAAGGAAGAAGGGCTTATTTTTAAGCTCATACTCTCCGAAGAACTAGAGCTGCTAGATGAATAAGACGAAGATAAGCTACTAGAGGAGTCAGAGGAAGAAGACGAGCTGCTAAATGATTTCTCTGAATCAGAAAACTGCTGTAAGGTAGATTCGTACTCTTTCATAATTCTATCCTTTTCTTGCGGGTAAACCTTAATAAGTTTATATAGTACCTCTAGAGTTTTGCTGATTTTATCTCGGGCAGATATGATTTCTTTATTGATCCTTATAACATCTGGATGGCAAGCCATTTTTTTACTGATTTCTTGCAGTTGGTTTGTTAAAGTCTTATACGCTTCATTTTCATTTAACGCAGCTTGTTGTGTTAAAAGTCTTTCTTCCAATGTTTCAACAGCTTTTTGGGTCTCAGTTTGGAATTGATCATAATCTGAAGATTCTAATATTTTTCCACTTGAATATTCTAATCCATATTTTTCTGGGGTGCTTTTTGCCTGTGTTACTGCGGTTAACTCGAATTTAAGTTGGGATAAAAGGCTTTGAGTTCGCGTAACTTCAATATATTCTGGTAATTTTTGTATTTCTTTATTTAACTGTTCTTTTGTTGCTTGGAATTCATTTTTAATTCTTTTTTCTTGGTTATAAAGCTCGATGCTTTCTTTTTCAAATCTAGCTACAATCCGTGCTAAAGTTTGTGCTGATCTTATTAAGTGAACTCCATCTGATTTCTCTTTTGCCATTTTCTGCCTCCGTATCTAAAATTTTTATAATTTATCTGTTATAGCGGCCAAATATGAATCATAAAAAATTTAAGTTTTGCCGCAAATCGAATATATTTATTGCTATAACTTAGCCATACTATAAATTAAAAATTTTATTAGTCAATAACTATAGGTTTACCTGAAAAAGAGAGGTTATTTTCAGAAAAATCAAGTTTAGATTAGATGATCAAGAGCTTTGTTGCCTAAATTCTGATTTTGGTTATAGTAGGTATAAAATCAGTATGTGATATTTTAAATAATAGGTTATGAATTATTCTAGATACATATTTATCGGCATAGCTATTAAATGTGCTTTATTGCTATCATATTATTTATATACTAGGCATTTTGTACATACTAATGGCAAGGATATAATTATTGGGGAAGAACAGGAAGAGTTCAAAAGGAGACCTATTGACCCTGGGGGAATTATTATTCCACATTCAAATAGCCTAATTTATGAGAAATTAAAACCTGCTAACGCTCTGGAGGCAGAGATTAATTTATCTCCTGATCCCGAAGAACCGATAGATCTTGGTTTTCGATCCCATGCAAATGACGTTGCTGAATATGATTCAATAGATGATATTTTAGCTAAAATTGATTTAGATGGAGAGGGTAAACCGGCTAAAAATGTTCCTTCTCTAGAAAGCGATAATGCTATTACTACCAAATTAGCTTATAATATGGAAGATGAAGAAAATGATGATAATAACCCGGAAGTTACTAGGGAGCAACCGGAAACCAATATACCTAAACTAAAAATTACAAGACTCTCAGGAGAGAATAATAAATTATATAAACTTAATAAAGATCCTGCAGATTCCGGATATAAAATTCAACTATCTTCAGCCTGGTCGGAAAAAGAAGCAAAAAATGAGTGGCAAAGAATACAAATGCGCCATATGAAATATTTAAAAAATGCCCAACTGATTATTCAAAAAGTGGAAACTAATAATAATAGAATAATTTACTTAGTTATGGCAGGTAACTATCCTTCACTGAATCAGGCAAAATTAGTGTGTAAAAAACTTGTTTCTAGTAAACAGAATTGTATAGTGACAAAATAATAGTCTTAAAAAAACACAATAAATACAGCCTTAATGTGTCTTATTCGATTTCTAGTGGGGCGAATGACGGGGCTCGAACCCGCGACCCTCAGATCCACAATCTGATGCTCTAACCAGCTGAGCTACATCCGCCGTAATAGTTGATATAAATATAGCTCACAAACTAATTTAATTTAGTTTGTGAGTCAATCATATTTTTATTTTAAACGTCTCTTATAGGAGTAAATTTAAAGCGGTCTTTTTTAAAGCGGAATTTTGTAATAATTAATTGTAGAATTGTCGGCTTATAAAAACTATAATTTCTTTCATATTTACTATTAGTGTATAATTCATAATTTTTAATTAATGAAGGTATAACCTCGCCGTAATAAATTTTGTATAAATCATGCATTGTAGATCTTGTGGTTAAGTATCCCCACTTCATAACTTGTTGAGGAACTCTAGCTAATGCTTCCACGCATGCTATTGCTTCTTCCGCTTCTGGGTCAGAACGTTTATAAACATCAGCTGCCGGGGATAGGTTTGATTGCATATCGAGGATCATAGTCTTTATCATTATTGCCATATATTTTTCATTTAAAAATTTTTTGACAAATATACAATTATTATTGATAGCAAGTTTGCTGAACCTATACTTATGGTATTGAATTAATACCCTAATCCATAGCACCTTAAGGCCAGAAATTTTTTGTTTATTATAAAACTTTAGCTTTTCTTCTAAAGAGAGCATTTGAGCCATACCCCAGGAGAGGAGATTTTTATATAAATTATGGCATCTTTTTATATCTTTTCTCCTTCCTTCTTTAACATGCAGCTTAGCTCTAGTGCAAGAAAAGTTAGCAGAATGCCTACCTATTTGCTGCCCCTGGCTATTGCGCATGATATCAGCATAGTGACCAAGTTCTTGACCGGCAATAATTTGCATTCTTGCAGCTGCAGCCCAGCCGTCGCCATAAAATGGATTAGAAGTATTGTTAGGTGCGAATGGATCTCCTCCGCAAGAAACGTAAATACATACATTACTGCCGTCAGTACTTTGCATGCCGCTATTTGTTCCTGAAGTTTTCCAACTGGAGATATCCATAACGTCGCCAATATTGTGGGAGTAAGTTATAAATATTTGAGTGCGGTCGAGGAGTAACCACTTAATTACTATTGGATGAGCAGATTGTACAAGAATTCTGGCAAGTCGCATTTGAGTATTAAAATCTACCGGTAGTAACTTTTTTGTCTGATTCAGCAGTTCTGTTATTATTTTTGTAATTTGCTCGTTGGTCAGGGTTTTGTTTTTTTGTAAATACAAATTTTTAATAGTTTTTCTGGTTAATTCAAGTAATTTAGGGTCAGTTAATTCTTCCTTAGTCATCATCAAAGTTATACCAGAACTAGGGTCAGTGAACCTTGCAAAGTTACAGTAGTAATCCGTATCAATCCGTATTCTACCAGAAGAGAGCAAATCTTTGGCTAAATTCTCATATTCAATTTGCATTTCCTCTTGGTAAATTCCAGGAATTTTATCAAGAATATGATATACTAAACTCATCCTGTAACCCAAAAATTGAGAGTAATATTACCAGTAAATATTTATTATACTCTATAAATATAGATCGGTAACTTTTGTTTTTTACAAGTACGATATGGGGTACTATTGCACCCCTAGGTAGATAGTTAGTAGTTTCATATATTGCCCGTGGCATTTCTTCAGCTAACGTAACTAACCTAATTGAAGAAATACCGTACTTCTTGAGGAGTAAATAAGTATTGGTAGGGTAATGCTTATTGTTTCGAACTGCTTCGGGATCCCAGATTATTTGATATTCTGGTATTCCCTGTTCCTTAAAATAATTTTTATAGGAAGCAGGGCTTTCATCGGTGGCCAGTAAAATAAGCGGTGCGTATCCGAGCTTTAATAGTGCTGCAGCCGTATAAAGTTTCTGTTTATTATCACCAAAAATTACAATTGCTTCTGTCGGTGTTTTAGTATCCAATTCATAATTTCCTATCGCATAGACAAAACCAAAAAATCCTAATATCCACGATAGTAATATTACACCAAAAGTTATAGCTGCTAATCTCATTAAAATATTTCTATAAATTTTTTCTTTAATATTATATCAAATTCGGTCATAGAAATGTTAATGCCCATCTCTTCTAGAGAGGTTATAGGAAAATCATTTATCCCACAAGGAATTATCCCTGAATAATTATTAAGATTTGTGCTGATGTTGACTGCTATACCATGATAAGTAACCCATTTCCTTACTCTGATTCCTATAGCACCGATTTTGGATTCTATATTGCTGCTATTTTTAATCCAGATGCCTACTTTCCCTTGTATTGTAAAAGCCTTAATACCAAATTCTGCAAGAGCTGATATTATCCATTTTTCAAGTTGTGTGATGTATAATTTTAAATCTTTAACTTTATTTGTATTATTCAAATTTATTATAGGATAAATTACTCTTTGTCCCGGGCCATGATAAGTAAATTTTCCTCCTCGACCAGTATAAATAACCGGAAATAGATCAGGTTTTAGTAGTTCCTCTATATTATGACTTGTTCCTGCAGTATATACCTCTTTATGCTCTAAGAGAAATATAGTATCGGGCTCTGTAGAGTTAATAACTCTAACTAACTGATCTTCCATTATTTTTATCCCCTCTTGATAGTTAACAAGACCGGGTAGAGTGATCCATTTTACCAACGCTTATTTCCTGCCGAATAATTTTTCTATATCTTTAAGTTTTAGCTCAACATATGTCGGTCTGCCGTGGTTACATTGAGCTGAAAAAGGGGTAGACTCCATTTGTCTTAACAATTCATTCATTTCTATGATAGATAGAACTCTACCGGCTCGAATGGAATAATGACAGGCATAGGTTTCTGTAACGTGTTCTATTAATTCGGTAAGGGCAATATTCTCACCAAGTGCAAGTAAATGGTCAGCTAGATCGTTAATTAGTTTATTAATATTAATATCACCAAGAATGCTCGGCATTTCAGAGACAATTATTGATTTTTCTCCAAATTTTTCCACCGATAAACCAAGATCAGATAAAGAGGTTTTATTGTCCTCTATGATTTCAGCTTTTTCTCTCGATGATAATTCAATTATTTCAGGTATTAGAAGCCTTTGCTTAGTTATACCTTTTTGCCTTATTTGTTCTTTTATTCTTTCATAACCAAGGCGCTCATGGGCAGCGTGTTGGTCAGTAATAATTATACTATCTTCAGTTTGAGAGATTATATAAGTGTTATGAAGTTGGGCTTTGGCAGCACCTAGGTAGTATTTTGGGTCACTAATAAAAGCATTTTCTAATTCTCCATCAGATTGAACTTCTGCTTTAGCAATCGGCAATTGTGTAGCATCTAAGATTGTTTGAAAATTATAATCAGGGCTTTGATCCTTGCTTAGAGCATAATCAATACGGAAATTAGATGTTACGTTTCTGTTTTGTGGTAGCCAGCTATTATTCTTGGAAAAAGTTTTCTGAGTTGGGATTTGAAAATTATTATTAGGATGATTATTTTCTGCTAAATAAGGTGATCTATCTTGAGGATTCATGTAATTTATAGCTGATTCGGATAAAGTGCTAGATACTCTTTGACCTTCAGAGTTTAAAGCTTCTTTAATGGCACTGATTACAATTGACCTAATAAAATTTGGATCATGAAAACGTACCTCAGTTTTAGCAGGATGGACGTTAACGTCAACTAAATGAGGGTCTAATTTTAAAAATAAAGTAGAAACCGCGTGGCGGTCTCTTGCTAAAAAATCCTGATAAGCCACCTTTAAAGCTACATTTAATATCTTATCTTTTACCGGCCTGTTATTAATGAATAAAAATTGTTCTTCGGCGGCAGCTTTATTATAAGTCGGGATACTTGTATAACCATAAAGTGATATATCACTGCGCTTGAAATCTACCAAAGCAGAATTTTTTAAGAATTCCATGCTCATTATTTCAGCGATTCGCGAATTTAATATCTCTTCGAAATTTCCATCTTTTTTGCGTACCTTAACTAGGTCTTTTCCTTCGTGGGTAAGGGTAAAGCTAATATGAGGATGGCTAAGGGCAATTTTTTTAACCAGTGCTATAGTAGCCATCAATTCTGTTTTGTCTGTTCTTAAAAATTTTAGCCTGGCTGGAGTTGCAAAAAATAAATCTCTAACTTCAATAACTGTCCCTTCGTCAAGAGCAGCTTGCTCGGTCTTTTCTTGAATACCACCATTTATGCTTAAGCTATAGGCAACAGCTGCATCTTTTTTTTTGGAGGTAATTTTAAATTTGCTGATTGCACCAATTGATGGCAATGCTTCTCCTCTAAAACCAAAACTATTGATGTTTAGCAAATCTTCTTCATCTAATTTTGATGTAGCATGCCTTTGAATAGCAAGTTCCAAATCTGCTTGTGACATGCCGAAACCATTATCTTTTACAATGATTAGGTTTTTTCCTGCTTCCTCTAAAATAACTTCAATTTTTGTAGCGCCCGCATCTATTGCATTCTCTACTAATTCCTTGACTACCGAAGCTGGTCTTTCTATAACTTCACCGGCAGAAATTTTATTAATAGTACTAGGAGAAAGAATTTTAATAGTCATTAGGATGTAATAGGAGCTTAAATTTATACAACTGCAAATGATATCATTAAAATAAAAGGAATAAAATAATAAAAAAGTGAATAATTTTTATTGTTTTGATAAATTAGCCTTTTCAACCCACCTTATCCAGGCTTGCCAGTCTCTGAGACCTAAATCCTTTTCGAAATTCAGTAGATCATAATTAGCTTGCTGGCAAATTTTTTTATCCGGAATTATTAATTCTGCACCAGAAGACAGAACTGCTATCTGGGTTTTGCATGCAAGTTCCAGATGATAACAATAAAACATTGCTTCATGAATAGTACTGCCGCAAGTGATCATTCCATGGTTTCTAAGGAACAGGATTTTTTTATCTGCTAAATCATGAACTAGATTAACACCATGAGAGTCATTATCTAAGGCAAGAGAATTATACCCATGATAATTAATCTGGTCGTAAAAATGTAATGCCCATTGACTAAGTGGCATTAAACCGTTTTTCATGCACGATACCGCAACAGAGGCAACTGTATGCAAATGAAATATGGCTTCAAGATCAGCTCTTTCTTTGTAAATATTTCCGTGAATAACATAACCGGTTTTATTATATTGAAATTCTTCTCCTTCAATAATTTCACCATCGAAACTCACCTTTAAAAGGTTATTTTCTGTAACTTCTTCGAATCTAAGGCCAAAAGGATTGATGTAGTAATAGTTTGCACCACGCGGTCTTGCTGAGAGATGAGTATAGGTATGATCGTCCATACCTAATTTTGCTAAGATCTGGTAAGCGTAAGCTAAATTCTTTTTAATCGACATAATGCTGAAATTATCTATCTAATGAAGTTGCCTCTATGCTTGTAAAATTCAGTTTCCGGTAACTAATGCTTTCAGCTATGTGAATCTTTTTTACATAATCTGAACCGTCTAAATCGGCAATTGTCCGAGCTACTCTTAAAACCCTGTTATAACCACGCATCGAAAGTTTAAACTTTTGGGCTGCCTCATTTAATAAATTCCGTCCTTCCTCGAGAGGCATAGCATAATCCGTAAGTAACTGGCCGTCTAGATTATTATTAAGCGCAATACCATAACCTTCATAGCGTTTCGCCTGCAATTCTCTAGCGGTAAACACCCTAGCTGCAACAGTTTCCGAGCTTTCCGAAGTAGTTTTTGTAGTATTATAATCAAAATCGTAAAACTCGTCACTACCTACTTCGATATGCAAATCAAATCGGTCCAGAATAGGCCCTGAAATTTTACTTTGGTAATTACCTCCACACAAGGGAGCTTTATTGCATTCCTTGCTTGAGTCTCCTAAATAACCGCACTTACAAGGATTCATGGCAGCAATTAATTGAAACCTAGCTGGATATTTTACTTGTGTCCCTGATCTGGAAATTAAAACCTGTCCTGTTTCAATAGGTTGCCTTAATGATTCTATTACTCCTGCTGGAAATTCTGGTAATTCATCTAAAAACAGTACTCCATGGTGAGCTAAAGATATTTCTCCGGGTTTTACCTTTCTGCCCATTCCTCCTCCTACCATTGCTGGTATAGAACAATTATGATGAGGGGCTCTGAATGGTCTTTCGTCAGTTAAGCTTCCTTCTTTTAGGTTACCGGCAATGCTTGCAATCATGCTGACTTCTAAAATCTCCTGAGGAGTAAGTTTTGGTAAAATACCAGGTAATCTTGAAGCAAGCATAGACTTTCCGGTTCCGGGTGGACCGTACATTAACATATTATGACCACCTGCGGCTGCTATTTCAAGAGCTCTTTTGGCTATTTTTTGGCCTTTTATATCCTTTAGATCTGAATAAATAGGTGATTTATTACTAACTGCTGGTTCCGGACTTGTTAGGACTTGTACCCCGTTAAAATGATTAATTAAACTAAGCAAATTATCAGCAGCTATTATTCTCTGATTACCTGACCAAGCAGCTTCAGAGCCATTATATTTTGAACAGATTATTCCTTTATTTCTGCTGCTTGCTCCGATAGCAGCAGGCAAAGCTCCGTTTACAGCTAGAATTGAGCCGTCTAAAGATAATTCACCAAAAACTAGATAGTCTACCATTTCATCACTAGGTAGTACTTTCATTGCCGATAATATTGCCGCAGCAATTGCTAAATCAAAATGGCTTCCTTCTTTAACAAGATCTGCCGGGGCTAAATTAACTATTATTCTTTTTGCCGGAAGGGCAAGACCAATAGATGATAAAGCAGCCCTTACCCTTCCTTTTGATTCGGCAATAGTTTTATCGGCTAAACCGACGATGACAAAATTTGGTACTCCAGGCGATACCTGCACTTGTACATCTACATCTGTTATATCTACGCCGCTAAAGGTTAGGCTGCAAATTTTGGTGATCATAAATAGGATTAAATTTAAGGTTATTATTTTTGTGTAGATTAATTGTATTTTACAAGTTTAATTATCGTGCAGAGTAATTTTTATAGGTAACTTAAGAAAACTATAGGGAAAAGTCAAGGGCAACTTCAGATAGAAGTTATGATAAACTATTCAACCAGGTAACGGAGCCCGATAATACCTAAAAAAGTACATTATTTTTATTTGCCGATGCAGAAATTACTAAATATTTCGCCTAAGATCTCATCTACTGTTATAATGCCCGTGATATTACTAAGGTATCTTATAGTCATTCTAATATCTTCTGCTGCTAAAACCAGATCATTTTCAAGTTTTAAATTGCTTAGGGCCTCAAAAGCATTAGACAGCTGAGTTCTGTGACGTTCTCTCGTAATTTGGGGATTTTCTGAAGGACTAGCTATTTGTTCAGCAATCTGGCAAATATGTTCCATTAATTTCTCCATATTTTTGCCGGTTTTGGCGGATATGTAGAGTATATGCTTAGGTATATAAGGCATAAACATGCTCAAATGATTATAATCACGACCTGATACCTCATCTATTTTATTAAAAACAACTATCGTATTATCATCAATGAAATCTATAAAAGGTGCTATGTCTTTTTCATTGAATTCTTGCACCTCATACATAATAATTTTGATGTCAGAATGCTTTAGGGTTTCCTTGGATTTTTTTATGCCGATTTGCTCGATTTCATCCAAGCTATTATCTCTAATTCCAGCTGTATCTTGAAGAATAATCGGGTATCCTCCTATATCAAGATGGCCTTCAATAACGTCTCTCGTAGTACCGGCAATATTTGAAACAATAGCTATTTCTCTTTTAAGCAGCAAATTCATCAAACTGGACTTACCGACATTAGGTTTTCCTGCTATTGCTAGTTTTAAGCCGCTCCTGAGGCGTTCTCCTCTATTATTATCTCTCAAATGATTAGAAATTTCACGGCATAAATTATTGATATTATCTTTAGTATGCGTCAGTACTTCAGAGGGGATCTCTTCATCGGGAAAATCAATATAAGCTTCAATTAAAGACATAATTTTAAGAAGTTGCTTACGCCAATTTGTATATATTACTTCTAATCCGCCGCCGAGTTGTCTTATAGCCTGCTTATGCTGTAATTCCGTTTCTGCGTCGATAAGATCGGCAAGGCCTTCAGCTGCCGTTAAATCAAATTTACCGTTTAAAAAAGCTCTTTTAGTAAATTCTCCGGGTTCAGCAACTCTTAAGTCATCTAACAAACTTAATGCCTGGTTAAGTAATTTTATTACTGCTATACTGCCATGAACGTGTATTTCGGCCGATTCTTCCCCTGTAAAACTGGAATTTGCATTAAAATAAACGATCAGTGCCTTATCTATCTGGATACCGGTTTCGGGATGAAAAATTGTACGTAAATACATTTTTCGTGGTTGTAATACCGTTATTTGGCTACTAGTTAGTTTTTCCAGGGCGGATAAGCTACTTGGTCCTGATATTCTGTAAACAGTCACCCCGGCTTTTCCCCGACCAGAAGATTGAGCAAAAATTGTATTCATTAACTATCCTTAATTGTTGATAGATATTTACATTTCTTATATTATACCGTTAACTTCCATATTTTAAAGCTATTTAAGAGTATTAGGTAGACCATGAATGATAATGAAAACAATAATTATTTATCTTTAAGCAAACTTAATTGCATAATTGATGATTTTACCCCTGATATACTTAATTTAGTAAAAGCAAAGAAAAAAGATGATTTATATAGAAAATTTGCCCAGAGGTTTTTAACTTATATTCCCGTCGATTATAGATCAAAAGATAAGATATCACTATTCGGTGATTTTACTGATGAAGCTTTCGAATTTTTTAAACAAAGAAGAAATGAAGAAAGAAAAATTGAAATTTCAAAAGTGAAATTTCAGAATAACAACTCTATTACGATATTAATAATCATTGAGAATCGACCTTTTATTATTGATTCCTTAAATTGTTTAACCTCTAGATTGGGGTTACAAACTATTTTTACGTTTCACCCGGTAGTTTTTTCTAAAAGAGATAAAAACGGTAATTTAATTGATATTGTTTCTACTGGGGAAGAAGCCTCAAGAGAATCACTAGTATTTATTAAAGCACTAGGAAATTTTAATGAAGAAACTATAGAAATCTTAAAGAAAGAAATAAATAAAATTATTGATTTAGTTGATTATACCTACAACTCATGGCAAACGTTGTTAAATAAGTTAATTACCGTAATTAATGATATAGCCCGCCATAAGGATGTGTACGAGGAAAGAGGCCTGCCCGCCGAAGAAACTATGGATTTTCTAAATTGGCTCCAGAAAGATAATTTTACTTTTCTTGGTATGGTGGAATTTGATATTTCTTCCATGCAAATAACCCATGAAGATGGGGTAAAAGATATTTGGCAAGATAATAAAAAAGAACTAGAGACTATAATAGAATTTTCTAAAAGGGATTATTACTATAATAAGCTTGCAATGCTTGGTAAGCTTAACAAGATATCACCGGTGCATCGCAATGCACTTGTAGATTATATCCTAATTAAGCATCTGGACGAAAAGGGTCAATATATATCAAGTAGCATAATTTTTGGACTTTATGGAATGGCCATCTATTACCAATCCATAAAAAGTGTGCCTATTTTACGCGGAAAGATGAATTACGTACTTGATGAGTCAGGGTTCCCTTTAAACAATTATAACTCTAAAAAGTTAAAAAATATTATCGAATCTTTACCTCGTGATACTTTAATACAAATTGATGAAACTGATTTGTATTGTATGTGCCTTCACATGCTTTCAAGCATGCGTAGTAAAAAATTAAAGTTATTTATCCAACAAGATTGGGCCGGATCCTTTATTAATATTATCATTTTTATGCCAAGGAACCGTCTAACGCCGGACGTGTATAATACAATTAGCCACTACCTATCTGAAAAGTTTGATAGTGAAATTATTACCGATAATATAACCGTACTAGCTCAAGATTTCTCTCACCTTTTTGCTACTATTCCCGTAAAAGATAAAAGTAAACTGAATTTTAATCCTCAGGAACTAGAAGAAGATCTGATAAAAATCACTACTAATTGGTCAGACTCTTTATTAGATAAATTATGCGAAAAATATGGAGAGTATGAAGGTGGGCTAAAACATAAGCAACTAGAATTTGCTTTTCCTCCTGAATATAAGCATAAATTTAATGCAAGTAATACAATTGAGGATATCGATAACCTGAAAAAAGCTTCCGATTTAAATAAAACCGTTTTTAACCTCTTACAGAAATCACCGTCGGAGTTCATTTTAAAAATTTATAGCCCATCGGTATTTTTAACTCTTTCTGATACCTTGCCTGCTATAGAGAATTTAGGTTTTATAGCAATTGATGAACAAAGTTTTATAATAAAAGAAACAAATGAAATTAAGCAGAGCTGGATTTATGAATTTATTTTAGCAAGCCATATAGAAATAGAAATTCCATTTAGCATATTAAAGAAAAATATCGAAGTAGCTCTTGAGAAAATTAACGAGGGAATATTTCCAAGCGATTCTTTAAGTAAATTACTCGTTATTTCTGGAATGGATTGGCAAAAAATTTATCTATTAAAAGCCTTAACAACTTATTTACATCAAACCGGTATTTCTTATGGAAAAACATATGTTCACCTCACGTTAATAAAACATTATAAATTTACAGAGTTGCTTGTAAAGCTTTTCATCGCATTATTTGATCCGGAATTATATTCAAAAAAAATGGTAAAATCCCTAAGGAAGGATCTGGATAATTATCTTGATGGAGTTTCCAATAGTACAGAGGACAAAGTCCTGCGTAATATGTATCAAATTATTAAGGCAATCACTAGAACTAATTTCTACCAAACAAAAGGTGATGAAATAAAACCTTATATCTCTTTTAAATTCGATTCGCATAAGGTACCAGATTTACCACTACCAAAGCCTTATGCCGAAATTTTTATTTATTCTAATGAGTTTGAGGGTATTCATCTTAGAGGTGGAAAAGTTGCGCGAGGCGGAATTAGGTGGTCGGATAGGGGAGAGGATTATAGACTAGAGGTACTCGGCTTGATGAAGGCTCAGATGGCTAAAAATGCTGTTATAGTACCAGTAGGATCAAAAGGTTGTTTCTTCGTTAAATTTGAACAAAAAGGCTCCTCTCGAGCGGAGTATATGGCAAAAGTTGTTGCATGTTATCAAAACTTCTTGAGAGGACTTTTAGATATTACTGATAATTTGATTAATGGGGAGGTAGTACGGCCAGCAAAAACCGTGATTTACGATAATGATGATCCATATTTAGTAGTAGCAGCAGATAAAGGAACAGCATCTTTTTCTGATTATGCTAATCATGTTTCACTTGAGTATAATTTCTGGCTCGGTGATGCTTTTGCTTCTGGCGGATCACTCGGTTATGATCATAAAAAGATGGGTATTACTGCTAAAGGAGCTTGGATTTCAGCTCGTTCTCATTTTTACGATATGGGCATAGATATTCAGTCGGAGCCATTTACAGTAATTGGTATTGGAGATATGTCGGGAGATGTATTCGGTAACGGGATGTTGCTTTCCAAATATATAAAATTGGTAGCGGCTTTTAATCATATGCATATTTTTATAGATCCAAATCCGGACTGCAAGATAAGTTATAAAGAAAGGCAACGGTTATTTAATATGCCGGGGAGTAAATGGTCAGATTATAACCATGAATTAATTTCTAAAGGCGGAGGCGTTTTCGAAAGGACGGCAAAGCTTGTTAATATATCTAAGGAAATACAGACCCTTCTTAATTTAGAAACTAATTCTGTTACTCCTAATGATTTAATTAAGGCTATTCTAAAAGCTGAGGTGGATCTATTATGGAATGGCGGAATAGGAACATATATTAAAGCCTCATCAGAAAATAATGTAGATATCGGTGATAAATCCAATGATAATTTACGTTGTGATGCTAAAGATATACGGGCAAAAGTAATCTGTGAAGGGGGAAACCTTGGAGTTTCTCAGCTTGGTAGAATTGAATATGCTCTTTGTGGAGGACGTATAAATACTGATTTTATTGATAATTCTGCCGGCGTTGATTGTTCTGATCACGAAGTAAATATTAAAATCGCTTTAAATATTGCGGTTGCTTCGGGTAATTCTACTATAGAAGAACGCAACCATTTGTTACAAAAGATGACTAACCAAGTGGAGGAATTAGTATTAACCGATAATTATGACCAAAATCAAGCAATTACCATTGCCCAAAAGACACCGGTTTTAAATATTGAAAATTTTGGACAGTTAATACGTAATTTAGAACAAGAAGGGTTGCTAAACAGGGAAGTTGAATTTTTACCCGCCTTGTCAGAACTTTCACGGAGAGCACTTGTAAAACAAAAAATAACAAGACCAGAGCTCGCAGTGCTATTGTCATATAGCAAAATGTCAGTAGAAAGGCAACTAATGGGTTCAACTATTGCTGAAGATAAATACTTCGAGAAGTATTTATTTAATTATTTTCCTCGTCTAATGAGGGATAGGTTCAGGGACCAAATTTTGAACCATCCTTTAAAAAAGGAGATTATAGTTACTGTTATAGCTAATAAATTAGTTAATCAACTAGGAGGAGCGTTAATCACAGATATTAAAAAAGAAACAGGTGGTGATTTATGCGACGTTGCAAGAGGTTATATAGTAATTTGTGAATTATTTGATTTAGACGGGTTATGGAAAAAGGTAGAAAATCTAGGTAAAACAATTACTGCAGAAATAAAAGTAGATATGTTTACTGATCTTGCCAAAATAATGCGTAGGGGTATTAGCTGGTTTATAAAAAATACTAAGTCTCCTCTCAATATTTTGGAAGCAATAGATGAGTACAAAGAGCAAATACACCGAATAACTAATTTAATGGCAAAACTTCTGGTTGGTGAAACTAAAACAAAATTTTATAGTAAAATTAATACTTATAAAAAAGCAGGCGTTCCAGAGAGCCTGGCAAAAGCTGTAGCTTCGCTGGAATCATTAGTATCGGCATTCGATATTATTTATGTTGCTAAAATTACTAATTCAAAAGATGAAGACGTTGCAAATTTATATTTTCAAAGTGGCGATTTACTGCATATTGATTGGCTTCGGAAATTGTGTGATGCGCAGATAGACGATTCTTATTGGAATAGGCTCTCAATTCAATCCCTGAAAGATGATTTTTATGATAAACAGAGAAGGTTTGTTACAGCAATAGCAAAAAAATATCAAAATAGGGTTGATTTATTAAGTTGGATTAATAACAATAACTTCAGAGCCGGTATTTTTACTGATTTTGTAAAAGAACTTAAATTACAAGAAACAGTTAATTTAAATATGCTTATATTAGCTAATAAAAAGTTTGAATTATTTTTAAGGAAATTTAATGAATAAATATGACTTCTAGACTCCGAGAAGCACGAGAAGCGGCAGGGTATAGTATTGAGTATGTTGCTGACAAATTAAATATCCGTAAGCAGTATTTGCTTGCTCTTGAAGAAGGAAATTATGAAATAATGCCCGGAAAAGTATATGAGAAAGGATATAAAAAATTATATTGCGAATTTCTAGGAGTAGATCATTTAGAGAATAAGCCTGATAATAATTTACTAGTTACCCAAGCTCTAGATGGAGCTAAAGTGCCCATTATTACTAAAAAATATACTAAATATATAATTATTGGTTCTATTATTTTGCTGACTATAGTAGTAGCACTATATGATTTTTTAAAGACTTACCCAGAAGAATTACTGATAACAACTCAATCAGATGACGGAAACGATGGAAGTAGACAAGAAAGCTTTGATATACCTTATAAAACAGATTAATAAAAATGTAGACAAGCTTATCTTTGAATTAAATTTGAAAGATAGGCAGATTGAAGAGTTAAAAATGCAGAATCAAGAATTAAAAAATAGTAATCAAGCAGTTCTTAATCAAATTAAAGAGTATATTAAAGAATTAGAACAAATAAGAAATCATTATGTCGATAGTAACAATAACTCTAAGTAATAGAGATTTTAAATTATATTGTCCGGAAGAAAGTCATGCTGAGCTTTATTCTCTTGCTGCAAAATTGGATAATGAAATAAATAAAGTAAAGCAGTCTAATCCTTCTGCTTCTTTTGAACTTTTGCTTGTTATGGTTGCACTTAATCTTTTGGATAATAAGCAAAAGCAAACAAACTTAGAAGCAGAAGATATAGCAAAAGAGACTAATGAAGACTTTCAAGTCCTATTATCTTCAATATTTAATGAACTAAAAGTAGTTGCAGAAAAATTAGAAAGATGATAAAAGTAACTTAAGGGCTGCTTAGTGCGTCAGAGTAGATAAAAAACCCCCAGGACAATAAGCATTTTTAAGGGATTGGTCACTTGCATCACCGTGGTGATGTAATTACTGAACCCACCTTATCAAAAGTTCTCTGATGGTGGACTTTATTCAACGGCTAAAGTGGTTCTTTCTTGAGATTTTAACCTAACATAGGTATAAGGAGGTTTAAATTCGATAAGCTCCTGAAATTATTGGCTATTTCCAAGCCATTTTCCATAAAATAAGTAGCCCGTACAGTATAAATCTGTATAATGGCAGCGGTAAAAAATTGGGAAAGGCCATGTCCAAAGCAACTAAACCTATAGACATTCCACTTCGAGCCAGTAAAAAAAGTTTAGTGGAAATAGGACAAAATTTATTATCTGATGAAGGAGGTAGCGTTGAGCTAGTTGTCGGTAAACCTACTCGCTATTCTAAATCAGCTAAGGAAGAAATAGAAACCGATAAAATTGATATTTTATCTCCTTCGCTTGAGTCTAATAGCTTTATGTCTGGGTCTGATTTACAAAGTTTGTCTTTAGCAGAAGAACTGTCTGTTGCAAAGAAATTAGAATTCGAGAATGTTTCTGTGCTTTTATCTCCATTATCTGCTTCTAATAAAGAAAATATTGATTCAGTACCAGCAGTATCGGTTACTGCTCCAGAATCAGTGAAAGAAACTCCGTCTATTTCACTACATGCTATACCTGAGCCTATTCCTTCTTCATTAAAATCCATTAGACCAATGGCATCGGAATCACTTACTGATGATACTTTTCTTTCGGTAGGTAGTAGTGATAAAGATTCAGGAATAGGTACTACCTTACAGAGTGATTTAGAAGTTAATAAAAAATCGTTAGAACAAGGGTTTATACAAGAAGAACAAGAGATAACTACTCTTGGAGATGGATACTTTATTTTTCAGCTCGACGAATAGTAGCCTTACCGCTCCTTCAATTTTAATAAAGGGTTAATTTTCTCAAAATAGGGCTCAAAAATTTTATCCAAAGGAGCCCTGATCACTTGTTCCTTACCGAATATTTTTGCCGGAATTGTAATTTCTAGTGCATGTAACATCATCCTTTTAAAAGGTAGCCCGCCATATTTTAAGTCTCCTAAAATTGGAAATCCTAGTTGTTTGCTATGATATCTTAATTGGTGCATTCTGCCGGTTAAAGGATTATATTTTACTATAGCACTATCGTTGTTAAGTGCTAATATTTGATATAGAGTTTTTGCAAATTTTCCATTTTCACTTTCTTTAACTATTTCATGGATTCCAGATTTTTCTTTACCAATATAGCTTTCAATAGTTCCTTCTTTAGGAATAAAGGACATATTACCTGTTAATATTGCTATATAAGTTTTTTGTATTTGTTTTTCCCTGAATGCTTCCGTAAGTAGAATGGCACTATTTAAATTTTTAGCTATAATGAAAACCCCACTCGTATCTTTATCCAACCTATGAACTAATTTATACTGACTTTTTTCAGTTTTATTTAAATATTGCAAGGCATGATCTATGCTGATAGTTATCTTGCTACCGCCCTGCGGAGCAATACCATTAGGTTTATTAATGGCTATAAATTGATCACACGAAAAGATAAGATATTCATTAAGAATTTTGTCAGCTAGTGAAATGGTAGCAGGAGAAAAAAAAGTTTTTTGCAGTACGGTAAGATTTTCGTTTATAAGACAGTTAGCAATATTTACTACATCACCTTTACAAATTCTAGTATGTGCTTTTGCTTTTTTAGCATTTACCTTGATTTGTCCTTTTCGTAAATTTTTTTCGATAACTCCTTGAGTTAAATAGGCAAATTTTTGCCTTAGAAATCTATCTAGTCTTGTTTTTACAATGTTTTCAACTTGCAATTCTATCATTTTAATTTACAGCTAGATATTTAGCCCATAACAGGTTAGAAAGTAGTATTACAGCACCTATTTGATGAAGTAACGCAAGTGTAATCGGTACTAAATAAATTAAAGTTAAAATACCCACCATAACCTGTAATATAAGAGTTATAATCAAATAAACTAAAGATTTAGATAATAGTAAGTTTTGTATTTTTAAACCAATAAGACAAGTAACAAGAATGGCTATTGTAACAATGTAAGCAAGCATTCTATGGATAAACTGTACAAATACCGGGTCATAAAAGCTACTTAAACCAAATTTTCCAGAAGTAATTTCATTTGGTATGATTGAGTCCCCCATAAGCGGAAATTGATTATAAACAAGGCCGCCGTCGAGTCCTGCGACAAAAGCCCCAAAAGTTATTTGAATAAATAACAATATCAAACAAATATTTAATCCAATGTTAAGAGGTACTAAATCGCTTTTTATGCTGCTAGTAGGTATTTTGTCAAAGGAAGCTCCCATTAATTGCCAGAATAACAGGGCATATAAGGTAATTGCTAGTAGCAAGTGAATGGCTAGCCTGAAGTGGCTTACGCAAGGAGCAGATATAAGCCCGCTCTTTACCATATACCAACCGGCAAACCCTTGGCTAATCAACAGAATTAATCCTGTAATATATATATAAATTTTTTTGCTACTAATGGTTTTATTAAGTAAAAAATATATTAAAGGGAAGATATATAATATACCGGTAATACGTCCGGCAATTCGATGAATAAATTCCAGCCAGAAAATAGATTTAAATTCTGCTAAATTTATATTGTTATGTATCTGTATATATTCGGGCGTTTGCTTGTACTTATCGAACTCGCTTGCCCAGGATGCCTCAGTTAAAGGAGGCAAAATTCCGGTTATAGGTTGCCATTCAGTAATTGACAGACCAGAGTCGGTTAGGCGAGTTAGGCCTCCAATAAAAATCATACAAATAATTGCACCGCACATTACTCTTAACCACAGCGTTAGGTAGAAATGTTGGTTAGTACTTAAATCTCTCATTTTATGACTAATATAAACTAATAAGTAGGGTAGCTAGCATAATAATTAATAAAGTTATTACCATAAAAATAGCAGTTTGCTGGTTATGTAAAATAGACAGTTTCTTTATTAACTGCTCTTCTAAAGCATCTAAACGCCAATTTTCTTCTAATGATTTAGCAGGATTATCCTTTTTCCAGTAATTATATAAATGGGTAAAACCATATCCAATTATTTCAAAAAGATTTAGGCAAATGCTTTCTTTTCGGGTTAAATTTACGCTTATAACTATGATTATAGAAATACCGTAAATAGCTAGTTGTTTGAAGATTTCATAGGAATAATTATTTATCTCGTATAACGGATAAAAAATATTGCTAATAGGAGTAAATATCCATAAAAATCCTGTAATAAAGCAAGCTATGCTGGCAAAAATAAGGCTAAATTTATTGTAAATATTCATCTCTAAGGGAATGACTTTCTTATGTTTAATAACTTCTTTCCACGGAAAAGAAATTATAGTAAACATACCGGAAAGTATCATTAATGCATAAAATAAATTATCGGAAAATAGATGAGATAATTCTATTTTACTATAGAAACTTAAACTGAAAGGAATGCTCATAATTAATAATATACAAATAGTTGCTGGTATTAATATGATAATATTTTTAAAATTTCCCAGTTCTGAGCAAAGGGTGATTCTTTTGTTATCATGAAGGGTAGCACAAAGAGTGCTAAGCAAGCATTTATAGATAATATGGATAAATAAATAACACGTAACCCCAATGATAGCTGATTTATTACCAGAGCTAATACCGATTGCCATCATTCCCATAGCAATTATTGATAAATAACATAGGAAAGCAAATATATTTTCTTCAAAAATTGCTTTAAACCCTGAATACAGGATCATAATTAACCCTACATATTTCAAGGGCTCAAACCCGTAAAACACTTTGATTAACAAAACTACACCCAGCTTTGTAGTAAAACTTATTAAATATAAAAATCCGGAAGCGGAAGCGGCTTTATAATAATTGACCATCCAACCGGAAAAGGGAAATGCTGCAATATTAATTACCATAGCTGTAAACATTACATAAAGTATAGCATGCGAATATTCTGGATTTTCCATGAGAGTATTAACTAAAACAATTTCCGAAGAATTGCTTTTAGACATAATATGAGCAATACTGATTAGGATCATATTACTGCTTACTAAGTGAGTTAGAAAATATTTTTTTGCAGAGGTAAGAGACGTAAAATTTTTCTCTTTCTGGTTATTGCCAATTGATATCATCACCGACGACATAACCATCATTATTTCAAGACCGGCAAACATTGAAATAAAATCTTGAGCCAAAAGGCTAATAAATACAGCAGCGCCATAAGCGCAACCTATTATTAATTCATTATATTTTTTTTGGCCAAGAGCATAGGAATTAGCAGTTAATAATACCACTAAAAATGCCGAACCAATTAACTTATTAAAATCATCGAATTCCCAAACGATTTTTAAATTATATAACTCAAAAAAATGCCTACCTTGTCCTAAAAATAGTCCTAATGAGCTAGTGATAGGCCCAAGAAGTGCAACCACTTTAAATAATTTGCCGTGTCTGTTAATTGCTAACAGTGACAATACACAAAATATCATTATGGTTGCTGGGTGAAAAAACATGTTGATATATTCCTATTTTACATAAAATTTAGAAAAATATTGATGGTTTGCTGAATAAAAAAGAAACAGGTGACAGAAATTATACATAAAACTAGGCTAATAAACATGAAAAGAGGTAGTTTTTTTTCTTTATTATTAACATTTTTTGTTTTTACTGGTTCGTATATAAAACCTAATATCTTTAACATGTAAAAGGCTGAAAATAAGCTGCTAATTGCAATAACTAACATTACTAATAAGTTTTGTTGGTTAGCTGCTGCTACCATAACATAAAATTTACTGATAAATCCTGCAAATGGTGGGATACCTATCAGCGAGAGAGTGGATACAAGAAAAATTGCGCTAGTTTTGGGCATGTTTTTGTTTATTCCTGTAAGGTCAGTTAGGTAGTAAGTCCTATCTAAGCTGTAAAAATTACCAGCTGAGTAAAACAAACAAATTTTACTAAACGAATGGGAAACCATATGGATAACTGCTGCCGCTAACCCTTTGGGGGTAAAAAGGAAAGCACTAATTAGAGCAATGCTTAGTTGGTTAATAGTAGAATATGCTAGGATCATTTTAATTTCATTGTATTTTAATGCTTGGAGTGAACTGTATAATATGGTTATAGACGGTAGAATTACCAGCCAGTTATACCCGCCAAATAGATATTGTAAGTACTCAAGTCCAAACACATAAAAAAGAACTTTATATATACAAAACAAGCCGGTTTTAACCACAACGACCGCATGGAGTAGGGCGCTGACAGGGTATGACGCAACCATGGCAGCTGGTAACCAACCGTGTAGCGGATAAAGTGCTGCTTTACTTATGCCAAATATAAAAGAGAGTAATAGAAAAATAGCAGCTGAGTCTGAAAAATAGTGTTTTATAAAGCCACCACTAACAAATGTGCCGGTACCTATTTTTGAGTAGACAACTATTACTGCCGGTAGAAATAATGTAATACTGCTTAGCAGTAAGATTTTTATATATTTATTGAGACCAGCAAGTGTTCTTTTATCAAAGTGATGAACTATTAACGGAATTGTGCATAAAGTTAGCAACTCGTAAACTATAAACATGGTGATTAAGTTTGCAGATAACGCAATTAGGCAACCTAATAGAATACAACAGTTAACAAAAAATAAATATTTACTGGAATTTGTAATATGATTAAAAGTTAAAAATTTTATGGTGTATAGAAGAGCGGGAACCCATAATACTGCAAGCATAGTCAGGAAAATCAGGCCGAGTGGTTCAATGCTAAAAGCTATCGAGTATTTGCCGATATCTAATAAAGTGAATTTTATTACGGTGCCGTTTATAAATAAATCATCAATTATTATCACGTTAAATAGAAAAAATATACTAATGCTAAGCAGAAAAAAGCTTCTAATTTTGCTATCCTCTTTTGTAAAAAAAGGGGCAACTAGGTTAATCATACCAAGAAGCATAGTAGAAATAATTAAAAAATTTAAAGGTGCCGGGCTGCTCATTATTTAATCTGTTTTATTTTTAACCTATGCTCAAAGAAGTATGGTAACCAATCATTTCTACTATTTCGTGCATATATAATAAGGTGAAAATATGTAAGGTTACAATAGCAAATAATCCTAATAAATTTGTCTCTATCTGGATTACTCCGTTTTCTTCTTTGGCAAAGAAAATAGCTTTTGCAAGTTTAAGATGGTATAATATTCCAAAAACTGAAGCAATTATTACAATAATAAATTCTATCAATAAGTTTTGCCGGATTAAAAGTTCAAATATTTTAATTTTTATTATAAACATACTAGTTAGCGGTAAAGAAGCACTATAAAGAATAATAAAAGCTGCTAAAATTTTGAACCAAGGGGAATCTTTTATTTGTTTTATTAAATAGATGTCTAAGTTGTTTGTTTTATTTTCAATATGAGCAAGTAAGGTAAATAAACCGATTTTATTAATACTATCGATAATTAGTAACTGAAATAACAAGGCTTTTGCAGGCCAAATTGATAAAAGAAGAAAAGCATAACCGATTTGCAGGGCTGTAGAATAAATAATAATTTTTTTTATATTTTTTGATTTCCAAGCTAAGTAAGAGCAGAGAATCAAGGTTATAATTGCCATACCTCTTAGTAGCAACGAAAATGGTATATAGACTAAATTGACTTCGACAGTAAAATACAAGAAGCGCATTATCATATATATCCCAAGTAAACTAGAAATAGCAGCGATATAAGTAAGAACGAAAGGTGCAGTGGCTGAGTAAGCTCTCATCATCCAAAAATGTAGTGGAAAAAATGCCATCTTCAAAATTGCTCCGGTTAAGAAAAACACTATAGCTATTATTAGTAGATGTAACTTTGGTGTTCCAGCCACATTTGTTCCGTAATTAACTTGGAGAATATTAGAGATATCAGTAATATTGAGGCTACCGGTAATGGCAAAAAAGAAGCCGATAGATATTAGAATTAGTGTGGCACCGATTGTACCCAACATAAGGTAATCAAATGCTCCGATTAAAGCTTTTGGATTTTTTCCCTTTGATATTAGCACATAAGTTGCTAGAGATGAAATTTCAATAAATACATAAAAATTAAATAAATCATTAGTGCTAAGTACTCCAAGATACCCGGTATGGGCAAATAAGAGCAAGCTGTAGAACATATGATGTTTCTTATCATCAATATATTTGGTAATTGTTTTGTTAATAAGCTCTTTGCCAAAAAGTAAAAAAAATAACATAACCCCATTTATGTATACTATGATCGGCTGGTTTAGATAATCTAATCTATATTCTATACCAATTGGTGCTTGCCAATTGCCGAAATAATAGGGCTGTGCATTTTCTAAGGACCATCCTCCATAAAAAGCAATTATTAGGTTTGCCATAATAGCAATAGTAGCAATAAGCCAGGAAGTGAATTTATGGAAAGTTAAAGCACAAAATAGGGCTGAAAAAAAGGGGATTAAAACTTGTAACGCTGGGATATGATTAATTAAAGACATTAATTATCCTCTTCCTGAGTTATTACACTTTCTGAGATAGTACTGTATTCTTTATATATCTTGTATATTAAAGCAAGTCCTACGGCCATAGTAGCAAATCCTACTACAATAGCTGTTAGCATTAGTACATGAGGGAGAGGGCTTGAGAGAGTATAAGGACAATTAGTTAAATGCGCACAAATATCAATTGGAAGAATAGCCCCGCTTACTTTACCAAGTGCTATGTAGAAAAGTAGGACTGAACTTTGAAATATTCCAAGACCGATGATTTTACGTAAGTAATTATCGCTGGTTAACATTATAAAAAGACCAGTAACGAGCACTAAGACTGCAAAAAAATAGATAATATTTTGCATTTTAATAAAACTAATCCTCCTTTAAAACTAAATAAATCAAACACATAATTGATGAAACTGTTAAACCGACTCCGATTTCAATAAAAAATATCCCGATATGTTGACCGGTAAGAGGATTATTTACCCAGGGTATTTTAGCAATTGAATTATAGTTTAAGTAATTATCATCAAACAAAAATGAAACAAGTCCGGTGGATGCATAGATTAGAACCCCAAATATCCCACAAATAATCAGAGCTTTTTGTGAAAAAAATTCGCAAGTTTTTTTAGTGCCGTTGATGAGATCAAAAGCAATTATTCCTGAAGCAAAAATTACTCCTGCTTGAAATCCTCCTCCAGGAGAAACTTCTCCATTTAACTGGATGTAAATAGCATACAGGATAAGGTAAGGGATTATAAATGAAACTACTATTTTTAAAATAGAAAAATATTTCAACACTATTCCCTCCTGCGTGCAAGTATCAAAACTACGGCAATGCCTGCAATTAAAATCACACTTGTTTCGCCCAAAGTGTCGTAACCTCTGTAACTTGCAAGTATTGCTGCGACAATAGAAGGTATACCAACATCATTTTTGGTATTTTCTATATAGTATTTGGTCAAATGCAACTGCACCTCTGTGTCTGGATGCCCATATAAAGGTAAGTCAAGACTTGCCATAGTCAATAGCAGAAGAAGAATCATGCACAAGATTACTGCAAAAAGAAATCTAGTTTTACTTACTGATTTATAATTTTCATTACCAATTATTTTTACCAAATTAAGTAAAACGCAAGTGGAAAGACAAGCACCAAGGGCTGTTTCAGTCATCGCTACGTCCGGTGCGTCCATAAATAGATAGCATATTGCAATTATTAAGCTAAAAGCAGACATTAATAGGATAGATTCGGTTAAATTTTTAGATACTATTAATCTAAAGCAAACTCCTATCAATAAAAGAGACGTAATAATAAGAAGGATAAGGTTTAGCTCTGGATCTAGTATTGAAGGAATAGAAAAGAATGCGCTCACTTTATTCTCCCATCTTTATCTATTTTATATAGAACGGAAGCTCTAGCTAATGCATGGGTAGATACAGGACTTAATAGTAAAATTATTAGGGTTATGATTACCAGTTTAAAAGCAGAGCTGAAATCTGACTGAAGAAAGCTAAGTCCTATGAGGCAAAATGGTATGCCGCAACATTCAATTACCCCACTTGCATGAATTTTAGTATAAAAATTGCGGAATCTTATTAAACCTAGAATACCAGAAGCAATAAATCCCAAGCCTATAACTATAAGTATAAACCCGATATATACCATATTTATCTTCAACTCAATAATTAGGATTACTCGTAGAAACTACATTATTTTTCTTCCAAGAACAAGATCTGTGTAATTTTTGTATTGTTTTTTAATTTTATGCTTAGTGACCGCCGGCTTAAGGGATATGAATGTAACTATAGGTTAAATAAATAACTTTAGGAGGTTTAAATTGGAAAAAGGAAATGTTTCTGCAAATTTTTCAATAAAATCTGTGGGCGGAGAAAATACAGTAATTTCCGGTTATGCAAGTGTATTTAATATAATTGATAGTCAGAACGATATAGTTCAGAAGGGGGCGTTTGAAGATACGAAGGCGGAGAATATTAAATTACTTTGGCAACATGATACCCTAAAACCAATTGGCATAATAAAATCGTTATATGAGGATGATTATGGCCTAAAAATTGAAGCAGAGATAAATAACAGAATTTTACTTGGTAAGGAAACTACCGAACTTGTAAGGCAAAAAGCAATAGACGGTTTAAGTATCGGTTTTTGTGCTAAGGATTTTGAATATGATAATCAGGGAGTCAGGTTACTTAAGAAGGTAGATCTTATGGAGATAAGCATCGTAACTTTTCCAGCAAATAGAAATGCCGGAATAATAAACGTTAAAAAAATAACTGATCATTCAATTAATCACTCTCTAGAGAGAATTGAGAAATTATTAGAAACACTAATTAATTTGGAATAGAGGAAAATATGGAACTTCAACATAAACAAATAGAAACAATAGCTGATAATGTACAAAATATTTTAAACAATGAATTACAATCAATAAACAAGTTTAAGGAGCTGGAAAATAAATTTAATAATTTGCAGAATGCTATATTTAATCCTTTTAGCATCCCTGCTTGTAACCCAGAAGAGGAAAAAGCTTTTGGTGACTATTTAAGAAAAGGTATAGCTTCAGAATTTGTTACTAAATCTTTAAGTACCGCGACGGGTGAAGCCGGAGTAGTAATAGTTAATAATTTAAATAACAAAATAATTAGTGCCGTAAATGCAAAATCAGTTATGCGGCAGCTAGCTTCGATTGAAACAATTTCTTCTAGTGCTTTAGATTTTATTATTGAAGATGGTAAGTTTACTTCCGGTTGGATAGGAGAGGCTGAAGCAAGAGAAGTTACCGATACTCCAAAACTTAAGAAAAAAACAATTGCTGCCCATGAGTTATATGCTCAGCCAAAGGCAACTCAGAAATTAATTGACGATTCAGCTATAGACATTAATTCATGGCTGGCAGAGAGGTTAGTAGATAGTTTTATCAAAGCTGAAAATGAAGCATTTATTACCGGAGACGGTGATAAGAAGCCGTTTGGGATACTAACTAATGAAGATGTTGAAAGAATAGATACAGGTAATGCAGTAACACCTGAAATATTGCTTAAATTAATTAATTCTCTTGATGAGGAGCATATAACTAATGCTAGTTTTTTGATGAATAGGACAACACTTGCCTCTATTCAAGGCTTAAAAGATGAAAATGGTAGATTTATCTGGCAACAATCTTTATCAGAACCTTTAAAACAAACAATTTTTGGTATTCATGTTTTTTGCAGTGCCCATATGCCAAATGTTGGAGAAAATAAGCTAGCAATAGCTATTGGTGATTTTAAAGTAGCTTATAAAATAATAGATAGAGCAGGTATTGGGATAATGCGAGACCCTTATACCGATAAGCCATTTATAAAATTTTATGCCGTAAAAAGGGTAGGGGGTGATGTAATCGTACCGTCCGCTTTAAAATTTGCTAAATTTTCAGCTTAAAACATTTTTTATGCAAAATAACGTCAGTTATACAATTTTATCAGTTGAAGAAAGAGAAGTATGGTCTCTTGGAGAAGTAAAAAATTATTTACGGGTTTCTCATACAAACGACGATAAATTAATTACTAACCTTATTAGCTCAGCAGTAATTACAGCTGAGCAGTTTCTAGCCCTCAGTTTTTGTATAAAAAAAGTTACCTGTTTAATAGATAAAACTCCTACCTATTTAAGACTAAAATATATACCGGTTGCCTCATTAACAAAGGTTTTCCTTTTTAATGGAGAAGATAAAAAAGATATTACCGAAGATTTTGGCTACCTTGAAGATAATAAGCAGAGAGTATTATTTAATCAGAAATATCTACATCAGAAACTTGAAATAAGTTACGAAGCAGGGCTTGGGGATAAAATTCCTCAGCCCATCCTACAGGGAGTTCTAACCCATATAGGTATGATGTATGATTTTGGTGAGAATTCAGCAAATATTTCGTCAGAAATAAAAAATATATATATGCCGTACCGGTCTCTTAAAATTTAAATACTTAGCTTTATATGACCAAGAATAAGAAAACATTCATAGCTAAATTAGCCCATAATATTAATTTTCTGGAAAATGTTGCGGAGTCCTCTTCTGCTGATCCGGTCTGGCAAGAAAAATACAATTGTTTTGCCGAGATTATACCCCTTAGTGACTGTAAATATATGTTAATTGAAGGATTGAATTTCGGTAATTTAATTACTGAAGAGTATTATTTATTTAAAATTAGATATATGGATGGTTTAACCAAGGCTTTGCGAATCTCTTTTCGCCGTAAGTTATACTCGATTAAACGTATAATTAATATTGGCGAAAAAAACAGGTTTCTAAATATTATAGCTCTTGAAATTTTATAAAGAGGGCAAATGTCATTAGATTTTATTCATATATTTCAGCTAAAGATCCTCAATACTCTAGAAACTTTGGTTAGGGAACATGTAAATCAAGTGTATATATCCGTTATAGAGGATGGTAATTATCCTTTTATTTCGATTAATCTCGTAAAGCTCGAAAATTATTCAAGAGCCTCACAATTTATATATTTATTAGAATTTGAAATTTGTATTTTTGCAAGAGAGCAAAATAAAAAGAGCTTGATTAATATCAGTAAACTGGTTGAGCAGCTTCTTGTGCCAGAAAAACTTAAAATTCCAAGTTACATAGTTGCGGGTATAAAATTAAATCAGCTTTTCTTTAGCGAGGCCCGAGACCTTGTCCATAATAAGCTAACTATGCTCTATAAAACGATGATAAAAAGAGAAGTAATAGAATGAGTTTTCATGAAGTTTTATTTCCATCGTGCTGCGAGATATTTCTAGTAGGTAGGTCGTTATTTTCTACTTCAAAAATTGTTTGTGCCTCCGGTAGAGAAATTAGAAATCTTGATCACGGCTACCATAGAGGCCTATATCTCTTAAAAGATTGTTTTTTATCCCAAAATGAATTTTGGATGTTTAACAATTTCTTTAAAGCACGTAGAGGAAGCCGATTTGCTTTCTTATTAAGGGATTTTGCTGATTTTTCAGTTCAAAAGCAAGCACTTGGGGTAAGTGATGGGGTTAAGAAGGATTTTCAGCTTTGTAAAACTTATCAGGACGATAAATATCCATATATTAGAAAAATTACTAAAATTAAAAGGGATAGCTTAAAACTATATACAGGAGAAGATGAAATTCAAGAATACCAACTTAATCAAAACAATGGAGTAGTGACGCTTTCTGATCCTCTGGTAAAGGATAGGGCTTTATATGCTAGTTTTGAGTTCTATTTGGTTGTGAGGTTCGCCGAAGATAGTTTTGATTACCAACCAAAATCAGATGGAACTATAGAAATATTGAACCTTTCTCTAATAGAGGTGATTGAATGAGAGGAAATGATTATAACTTTTCCGGTAAGCATGAAAGATTGATAAATTCTAGATATGAGATTAGTTTTACCTATTTATATGAAATATATTTATTTTCAGGAGCGGTTTTAAAATTAAATTCTTCAGGCCAAGAAATTGTAGCAAATAATGAAAAATTTTTACCATTTTCATCAATCATCTTAACTAAAGGGGAATTTAATGATTCTGCTGAAAACATTATTAATTTAGCAGGAATTTTTGAAACTAACGGCATTGATAAAAAAATGAATTTGGCAGGGTGTAAAATAAAAATCTCCTATTATTATGATAAAGTCCTATTCCCATTAGTAACTTATTTCATTACAGAATTTATAAAAAATGATTTAGATTTTACTTTAAAATGCGAACCGGAAACAACTAAATATAATCAATCATTACTTTTGCTCTATAGTAAAACATGTAGAGCAAATTTTGGTGATAGTAAATGCGCGATTGATACTAGCAGATATAGGAAGTTATACAGCATTCAATCTATTAAATCTCGCATTATTAGTGTATCAGATATGGAATTAAATAGCGGGTATTATAATCTGGGGCGTGCTTCCTTTCTTACTTCACTCGGAGAAAATATTAGCTTCAGAATAATTGCACATTATAATAACCAAATTATATTAGAGGAAGAAGTTTATGAGGATTTATTAAAACATAAAGAAGTAAGCTTAGTACCAACTTGTGATAAAAATTTTAGAACTTGTTGCAATAAGTTCAATAATGCAGTAAATTTCAGGGGGGAACCAACAATAACTAAACATAGTTTTTTAAAGAATAATGCATTATAAACAGACAATAAGGTACTTTTTTTTGGGGTTTTTTAGCGTTTTTAAATTTGGATCTTCTAAATTAGCAGTCTCAAAACCTAGAGATATCGTTACTTATGTTTTTAAAGTTGAAGATTATATTAATATTGCTTACAAAAGCTTAAGAAATAACCATGAAGGAAACTAAAAAATTTTTTGATGCTAACGGTCTGAACAAAGGCTACGGTAAGGCATTATTTAATAAGCCTGCTAGTTTAGCTGGAAATAGCAGTAACCAGTACAAACATGTGATGCCGCCATTAGATGTTATGGCTGCATACGAAGAAATTAGTCCCGGAACTATAAAAAAAATTATTGATATGGCTCAAAAAGAGCAGAATTATCGTCACTCTCTGGAACTTCTTAATGTAGAAAAATACGATAAAGCAGTAAAATTCGGGAAGATATGTGGAGTTGCGTTGGTAGGGATTATTGCCCTAACAGCTCTAATTTTATCGTTTGGAGGTTATTATGTGACAGCATCTGTTTTTTCTTTATCTGCTTTTGGTATGATTGGTGTTATATCTTTCTTACAAACCAGTAAAGAACCTAAAAGTAAAGTTTTTCATAAAAATTTTGCTCCAAAAAATAGAGGGCATAATCATAAAGCACGGAACAATAATTAAGTGATATAAAATCGTTTTTTAAAACGATATAGAATAGCGTTCTTTATAAAATTATGGATAAAAAATTAGTCGCTCTGGTTGGAAGGCCAAATGTTGGGAAGTCTACCTTATTTAATAGGCTCAGTATTAGAAAAAAAGCAATAGTTCATGATCTTCCAGGCGTAACCCGTGATAGAAAATATGCAGATGCCAAGATCGGGCCGATGGTATTTAGGATAGTTGATACTCCGGGTCTTGAAGAATCAGAAGAAGGTTTGTTAGAACATCGAATGATGAAACAAACTATGCAAGCTATAACTGAGGCGGATCTAGTGTGCTTGATAGTGGATAATATATCTGGAATAACCCCTGCGGACAAATTTTTTGCTAATTTTATTAGAAAATATACTAAAAATTATATAGTTATAGCTAATAAGTCAGAAAAAAAATTCAATCATGATAAAGAATTTTATAGGCTCGGTTTTGGTACGCCAGTTCCGATATCTGCTGAACATGGTCAAGGTCTTGCAGATTTATATGACGCGATTGCTGCTAAAATAAATACGGAAGATGCTATAAAGATTTCTAATCCACACACTTCTAATTCAGTTCAGATAGTTGTAGTAGGCAGACCAAATGCTGGAAAATCAACTTTTATTAATGCCATTTTAGGAGAAGAAAGATTAATAACTGGTCCCGAAGCAGGCATTACTAGAGAATCCATAGAAATAGAGTGGAACTATAAGAATCATAATTTAAAGCTTATAGATACAGCAGGTCTTAGGAAGAAAGCGAACGTTACCAAGAGTTTAGAAAAATTATCTACCGGTGATACGATAGGTAGTATAAAATTTGCCAATACTGTTATTTTAATGCTTGATGCAACAATTGCTTTAGAACAACAAGATTTATCTATTGCTAATTATGTAATTGAAGAGGGTAGAAGTCTAGTAATTGCAGTCAATAAATGGGATCTAATAAAACTAAGGCGAAGTTATGAAGAAGAATTTACTCATAAACTGGAGAAATTTCTTCCACAAGTAAAAGGCATTCCGGTGGTTTTTATTTCAGCAATAAATCAGTATAAAATAAATGAAGTGCTAGATAGAGCTGTAGAAATGTATGATTTATGGAATAAAAAAATACCGACAAGTAGACTTAATGAGTGGCTTGCTTTTGCTACCCAAGCTCATCAGTTACCTCTTCAGAAAAAATTGGGAAGAAGAGTTAGACTAAAATATGTTACACAGATTAAAACACGTCCTCCTACTTTTAAATTTTTTTCAAATGATCCGGCTAGTATTACCGAAGCTTATACAAAATATTTACTTAACTCATTGCGCGAAAATTTTTCCATGCCCGGTGTGCCGATAAGAATATATTTTTCTAAAACTAATAACCCTTATAGTACAAAGAAATAACTGAGTGGCCATGTGCTTTGTATTGTTGACACGTGAACCTTACGTGATAGCATTAACTATTAGTAGAATTATATTAAAATAGCATGGCAAAAAAAATATTACTTACAAGATCTGAAGAGGATAATAACTATTTAAGGAATATTCTTGTTCCAAAGGGTTATAATTGTGTAGACCTTAGTTTAATTGAACATGTTAACCTCCCTTTTAATATAACAGTTCTTGAGGATTTCACTGATATAATAATTACAAGTAAAAGAGCTGCAAATCTTCTGCCTATTGAGGAAGGTATAAAAAATGTTTGGGTAGTAGGGGCTACCAGTGCAGAAATGGCCAGACAAAAAGGTTATAATATTCAATATGTAGCTTACTCTGCCAGCGAGCTTCTCGATAAATTACCTAGCAGTATTTATAAGCATGCTATTTATCTTTGCAGTAATATGATTAGTACCAGGATGCCACCTGGTATTAAAATGATAAATGTCTATAAGGTTAAATATAAAGACCATTTATCGGATGATGAAATTCAAATATTAAAAAGTGGCGTGGACTATATTCTGCTATATTCAGAAAATTGTGCAAAAACCCTCATAAAATTGATATTAATAAATGATTTATTGAAATATATAGAAAATTCAGTAATTATTGCTATAAGTTCCAAGGTGGAGAAGCTGCTAACGGATTATTTTAACCAAATTGTGACTTGTAATTACGCAGATCAAATCCTAGAAAAATTAGAAAATTATGACCTTAATAGAAAATAACAAAAAGATAAAGAACGGGAATGATGAGCAGCAAGGAGCAAATATCAAACCTAAATTAGGTGGGAAAAAATCTAATTTTAAAGTAATGGGTTTTGCTTTTCTTATAGCTTTTGGGTTAGTTTTGTATGTTATTATTGCTTATAAGGAATTATGGCTTGGAACTATTAATCGTTTGAGTCCATTCTCTTCTCATAAAAACCGAAATCAAAAATTACACCATGAAGAAACTGCTCAAAATATTAATGAAAACTCTCTTAAAAATGGCCAAGAATTACCTCGATTTGCACCCGATTCGGATGAAGAAGATTCGGATGTGTCAGATGATACTGATGATTTAAGTCCGTATGATAAGTACACAGAGGGTACTATTACTGATAAGGGTCAAGAAATTGCTAGTGCTAATCTTATTAATGATTTAAATGATTACCGAATTTATCTTGCCAATGTTAATGAGTTTCTGCAAAAATTTTATAAAGATCAACCATATTCCGAAAATTTGGATATTATAATGCGGGTTGAACTTCCAAAAGAGTTTGAAGAAGTAATGGTTTTGTGTAAACGTTATGATAGTATATTAGCACAGAATGCTCCGTCTTATGAGCAGGTTTTATTATTTGATACAGATATTTTTAGTAAATTCTTAAAAATTAGAAAAGAAACTAGTTCTTATAAGGAAAGGAAACAATTAAAAGCAAAAATTGAAAATAAAATTGGTTCATTTATTGAGTATGCTTTTTCTGTTGATTTACAGCAGGAATTTTTGGAATAACAATTAAAAAAATTGCTGTCTATAATAAAGATATTTTATGTATAGGTTATATCAACAATCAAAAAGTTGAGCTTTAGGATATAAATTATTTGAGTAAAAACATGATTAGATTTCTGATTTTATGTACGATTTTCTTTCTTCTTTACTTTGGTTTTAATACCATTAATGAATTTGATTCAGCTGTTAATATATCAGTTTTAGATTATCAGATTCAGACAACTATCTTTACTTTTAGTGCCCTCTTTATAATTGTACAGTTATTATTAATGATAGTGCTAAAAACTATCTTCTCCATATTTGATTTACCATTTATCATAAGCCGTAACTGGTATAAGAGGAAGCTACAAAGAATTAATGAGCGTTTATTAAAAATAATCTCTGAACTTATTATGGGAAATAGGCAGAAATCCTTAGAGTTAACAAATAAGATTTTACCGGATTTAGACGAAAACTGTATAGAATTTAGGGATCTGGTTTTAGCAGAATCTACCAGTAGCTTTGATATGCAAATTCAAAGGCTTCGTACTTTACTAGGTAAAAAGTATTATAGTATATATGCCGCTAAAAGGCTTGCTCAAATCTTTTTCGACCATGGACGGTATACAGAATCAGAAGAATATGCTAATAAGGCCTTCAATGAAAATGATACCGATATCTCTCTTATGGTTATGCTAATCAGGATTTATGCAAAAACTGCAGCCTGGAACAAAATGATATTTGTTATTTCTAAATTTCAAAGAGCTGATATGAAGTTATTAGAGAATTACTCCCAGGAAATTTCAGGTTATTATTACTTAGCGGCTAAAGATGCTGTTTCTGCAGGTAATGATAATGAAGCGGTAAAATTTTTAGAATCATCTTTAGAACTGAAACCAGACTATTTAGACTCATTAAATTTATATACTGAATTAAACGTAAACATTAATAATTCTGCATCGCTACTTAAAATACTTAAATCAGCTTTTGTCAGTAATCCATGTTTTGAAATTGCCCAGATGTATATAAAATGCTCAAAAAGTTCCGTAAATGCAATTTACGGGACTTTGGCGGGTTTGGTTAAACCTTCAGAGAATAATGCTTTGTTTCTAGCGATAGCTGCATATTTAGGTTTGTATGATAAAGTTGCTGAAATAAGAGAGCCAAAGCTGATTAATTACGATCCTAAAAGCTAAAATGGATCTTAACTCCAGCTTTGCAAATGTCACTCTCGACAAAAGACAGCAACTTCTATATGAAGATTTAAAAAAATTAGCTGAATCCATAAATAAAAGATCTTTTATAGAACATATTCTAGCTAGATTCAAAAGCTCAAAAACTTCTCGAGGAATTTATCTTTATGGTGATGTGGGGCGAGGGAAAACAATGCTTATGCAAATGTTTTTTGCAATGATTTTGGTTAAGAAAAAGTTTATTCATTTTCAAAATTTTATGCAGGAGCTACACCAAAAAGCGCATAAGTTTCAGGCTAATAACAGAGAGGATAGAATAGTTCAAAAACTTGCTGATGAAATTGCAAGCCAGGCCATGGTTTTATGTATAGATGAATTTGAGATAAAGGATATTACGGATGCAATGCTTATAATGAGGTTGTTTTCGTTTTTATCTCAAAACGGGGTTTTTATTTTCCTAACTACTAATGCAGCTCCGGAGGATTTATATAAAGATGGTCTACAACGAGAATTGTTTTTGCCCTTTATAGAAAACATAAACAAAGATTTTTTGGTCTTGAATCTAGATAGCAAAAAAGATTATCGTTTAGAAAAAATAGCAACTGCTAAAAATAAAATACTCTTTCCTATTAATGACGAAAATAATACTGCCTTTGGTAGAATTAAGGAGAGTTTGTGTTCTAAAGAAGAGCTTTACCCAGGTAAATTTGAAGTGTTTGGCCGGGAAGTTATTTTTGCTAATACTCATCAAAACATTCTATTTACTAATTTTAATGAGCTCTTTATACAGGATTTTGGCTACGCAGATTATGTAAAACTTTGTCAGAGATTTGGAATCATAGTGCTGGAAGGTGTAAGGCGAATATCTGAGGATGAAACAAATATTATTATCCGAGTTATTAATTTTATTGATAATGCTTATTTTTATAAGGTAGCATTATTTGCTTTACTTGAAACTGAGCCGTCTTTAATATATACCTCCGGTAAAAGATTAGCAGAGTTTCAAAGAGCTGTTTCAAGGTTAAATGAAATGAATAGTAGCGATGAAAAATTGGGATAACCCTAAATTTATTAGTTTTGAAGGGGGGGAGGGAAGTGGTAAGTCTACCCAGAGTAAGAAACTTTATGAATATTTACTTTCAAAAGATATTAAGGTTATCCATACACGTGAGGTAGGGGGTACTAAAGAAGCTGAACAAATTCGCAATCTTCTGATACATCAGCATTTGTATAATGTTTCTGAGCTGATGTTGGTTATGGCTGCTAGATATGAGCATATTAATAATTTGATCATACCAGCTTTGCGGGAGGGCTATACTGTTATTTGTGATAGATTTGTTGATTCTACTGCCTCTTATCAAGCAGGAGACCATCTTACAATAGAAGACGTCTTTGATCTTCACAATAAATTAATGAGAGCAAGTGATGACCATAAGGTTGTTATGCCTGATATTACATTTTTTATGGATTTAAAACCACAAATCGGTATAAAGAGAAGCATCCAAACAGGAGATATAAATAAGTTTGAAGAGAAAAATATAAGCTTTCACCAGGGAGTTTATGAAAGGTTTAAAATTATTGCAAGTATGTATAGAGATCGGATCAAAACTATCAGTTGTGAGAATAAAGAAATAGAGGATATTCACCAAGAAATATTATCACTAATTAACTAAGTACAATATAGGGCACAGAGCACAAACTTATGTTAAGGTTAACTCTAATATTTATACTAATCATTATAAATATTAATTATGAACTAGCTGTTGCTCTCAATAATAATGGGAAAGGAATTATGAAAGAGGATCGTTTAGTACCGCGGGAAGTATTGTTTGGTAATCCAGATAAAATTGCAGTGCGGATGAGTGAAGACGGAAAATATATTAGTTACCTTGCGCCGTTAAATGGGGTACTAAACGTTTTCGTTGCACCAGTTGATAATCCATTAACAGTAAAGGCGATTACGGCTGATACGGAAAGGGGTATTAGAAGTTATTCGTGGGCTAAAAATAGCAATAATATTATTTATTCTATAGATAATAAAGGAGACGAGAATTTTAGACTTTATTCGATTGATATAAATACTAAAGAAAATATCCTTCTTACTCCACAGGAGGGGATTAAAGCGTCTGTGATTAAAAAAAGTAAAAACTTTCCAGATGAAATTTTAGTCCAGATGAATAAGAGAGTTCCTGAATATTTTGATATTTATAAAATTAATGTGAAATCAGGCAAAGCAGAGATTTTCTTCGAAAATAAAGAAAAGTATATCAGCTTTATAATTGATGATAATTTTAAAATTCTCTTTGCTTATAAGATGTTGCCAACTGGTGAAGGGGAGATTTACGGTTTTAAGAATGGTAACCTTTTAAACCCGCAATTATTCCAAAAAATAAAAACAGAAGATATGTTAACTACTTCGCTTTTACATACAACCGCCGATGGCAAGGTTCTCTATGCTGTTGATAGCAGCCAAAGGGATAGATCTGCTCTTTTTGAAATAGATTTATCAACTCAAAAAAGAACCCTTCTTTATGAAGATGCACGAGCTGATATAGGCTCTTGTTTAGTAGAACCTATCACTAAAAAGATTCAAGCTGTATCAATTGATTATCTGCAAAAAGAATGGGTAATTCTTGATCCACAAATAAAGGAGGATATAAAGAATTTATCGAAGCTTAATTATGGCACAATTGAAATTACTTCTAGGGTAGAAAATGATAATAAATGGATAGTTGTTTATATGCAAGATGATGGCCCATATAAATATTATTTATATGATCGAGCTACTAGAGAAATTAAATTTTTATTCGTTTCTAATTCTAAACAAGAAAGCTATTCCTTTGCTAAAATGCATCCGGTACAAATTACTTCTCGGGATGGTTTAGAGCTAGTTAGTTATTTAACATTACCTAGGTGGTTGGATAAGGGCGCACGGCTAGAGAAACCAATACCTCTTGTGCTTTATGTTCACGGTGGACCAAATAGTAGAGATAATAAAGGTTACAATGCTACTCACCAATGGCTTGCTAATAGAGGTTATGCAGTACTTAGCGTTAATTATCGTGGCTCTACCGGTTTTGGTAAAAGCTTTATTAATGCCGGCGATGGGCAATGGGCTAGAAAAATGCAGGATGATCTAGAAGATGCAGTAAAATGGGCAATAGATAATAACATTGCCGAGAAAGATAAAATAGTGATTATGGGAGGGAGCTATGGCGGTTATGCTACCCTTGTCGGTATGAGTATGACACCTGAGCTATATGCTGCAGGAATAGATATTGTTGGTCCTTCAAATCTAGAAACTTTAATGAACTCGATTCCTCCTTATTGGAAACCGGTCTTTGCTCATTTAAAGAAAATTATAGGGGCTTCACCTGATAATGAAGAGGGAAAAAAATTTCTATTTGAGCGCTCGCCTCTTAATTATGTAAAAAACATAAAAAAACCTTTGTTAATTGTACAAGGAGCTCATGACCCCCGTGTTAAAAAGTTTGAATCTGATCAAATAGTATCTGCTATGAAAAAGCATGGAATACCTGTAGTGTATTTACTCTATAAAGACGAAGGGCATGGGCTTGCTAGACCTGAAAACAGGATGGCATTTTATGCCCACGCTGAAGTATTTTTAGCCAATATCCTTAAAGGTAGATATTTAGGTCACGACGGTAATTTCCCGGGCTCTTCAATGGAGATAATAGAAGGTAAGGATTTGACATGGACTAAAGAGGTTAGCGCTTCTCTCTAAGGTTTTTTACGAATGATTTCATAGTTATTAAGGTATTATATTTCAATGTTTTAATGCTCAAAGTTAACTTTAGCCTCTTGGCAGCTTATATTAAATCTGTTGATTGAAAATATTTCTTTTGTATAATTGCTCGTGTAGTAATTCATTTAATAATTATTTTTATGCAGAAGGTTTCTTTTATTAGCGTTGTATTACTATCTTTTTTAGTAAGTGCTTGTTTACCTGTTATTTTTACCGGTGCAACGGCTTCGGTAACAGAACTTGCCAAGGATAGACCTAAGGAAGAGGCACTGAAGGATTTTCGTATAGCAACTGCAATAAAAGCTTCGTTTATAAAAAATAATTTTAGGGAGTTATATACCAAAATTAAAGTGGAAGTAGTTCAAGGTAGGGTGTTATATACAGGATTGATTGATAAAGAAGAAGACATGATTAATGCTGTTCAGATTGCATGGGATCAAGAGGGGGTAGTAGAAGTTGTAAATGAGCTTAAGGTAGATAAAAATAGCGGTAAATTTGATATTGTTCAGTATACCAGAGATACTATGATTACGAGTCAGATTAAATCGAAAACTTTTCTTGATAGAAGTATAAAATTTATTAACTATACCGTTATTACAGTAAACGACGTTGTTTATTTATTTGGTATAGCAAGATCAGAAGAAGAATTGCAAAAAGTAGCAACAATTGCGTCTAATGTTAATGGAGTTCAAAAAGTTGTAAGTCATGTTAGGTTGGGGGATTATACTCCTAAAACTACCGAATCCTCGGTAGGAAAGCAGGAAGAAGAGACATTACTTATTGAAGAAGGGGAGTCTTCTGATTTTAAAAACGAGCAGGAGTCGATAGATAGTTGGTGATGCTTGGAAGTATATTTAGTAAAAGGTTACTTATATATATTTATAATGCTAGCTCGCTAGTAATGTTATTTTTTCTTGCAATAATATTGTCGTCTTGTCAAAGTAACCCTAAATCTTTTCAAAGTTTGTCTAAGGAAGATAGGCACAATACAAAATATAAAGGGCATTTTAAAGTCGGGGATAAATATAGTATCAAAGGGAAATCCTATAAACCTAAAAAGTATAACAAGTATGCTAAAATTGGTAAGGCTTCATGGTATGGTCATAAGGACGGTTCTCATGGCAAAAAAACCGCTAATGGTGATACGTATAATAAAGAATTATTAACAGCTGCGCATAAGACACTTCATATGCCTTCGCTGGTTAAAGTCAAAAATCTAGAGAACGGCAAATCTGTTATAGTACTTATCAACGATAGAGGACCTTTTGCAGGTGACAGAGAAATCGATGTTTCAGAAAAGGCTGCTAGATTACTTGGTTTTAAGCATAAAGGAACAGCTCAAGTAAAGATACAATACCTACATTCTGAAACGCAAAAAATGTTAAAAACTTTTGGTCTTGCTGAGAAAGAAGGTTCTATTTCAAAGAAACCTCTGGCTAATAGGAAGTGCAGCGTTAACTGTCATGTAAAGCTTGTGAATCTAAAATATGGATATAAGGTAGATTCATAAGGTTTCGGCATTAAAAACATTTTGCGGCTTCTAGTGAATTAACATTTAGTTAGGCTATTTCACCGGCTAGCCGCTATAAAATTTGATAGTTCCTGAAGGTTTTATTTTTGTATTTTAACTAATACATGCTTCTTTTTACCAGAAGAAATTTTGATTATTTCGTCTTGTAGATAGCTTGAGTTTATTATCATATTCTCATCTATCACTAGATTATCGTTAACTTTAACACCCATTCCCCTAATTAATCTTCTACCTTCTCCTTTGGAACTAGTAAGACCTGTTTGACATAATAAATCAATACACATTATTCCTTGCGATAAAATCTTTTTATCTAGTAAAATAGAAGGTAAATTATCGCTTATTGTTTTCTGCTCAAAAACTTTAATGGCAGTATCAAAGGCTTCTTGGGCTTTTTCTTTGCCATGGCAAAGCTCCGTGACCCTGTAAGCTAATTTTTTCTTAGCTTCGTTGATATTCTCGCTGATTAAAGTTTCAAATTCTTGTTCTTCCGATTCTGAAAACTCGCAATATAATTTAGCAAATTTAGCGACATCCGCATCTTCCGTATTGCGCCAGTATTGATAATAGTCATAAGAGGATAGGTGCTCTTCATTTATCCATACAGCGCCGCTTACAGATTTCCCCATTTTTGTTCCTGAAGAAGTAGTAAGTAGAGGAGTAGTAAGTCCGAAAGACTCATTTTTGTTCATTTTTCGAATTAACTCTACACCGGTAACAATATTACCCCATTGATCACTACCTCCAAGTTGTAATGCACAATTATGTATCTTATTAAGGTAATAAAAATCGTAGGCTTGTAAAAGCATATAATTGAATTCCAAAAAGGTTAAAGATTGTTCTCTCTCTAACCTGGTTTTAACCGAATCCATTGTTAGCATTCGATTTATCGAAAAGTTCCTGCCATATTTACGTAAAAATTCAATATAACCGAGATTATCAAGCCAATCGGCGTTATTTAGCATAACGGCATCACTTGGTCCATCGCCAAATCTAATGAATTTAGATAAAGATTTTTTAATCCCTGCCATATTTTTATATATATCTTCATCACTAAGATACTTTCTAAGTTCTTCTTTACCAGTTGGATCACCGATTTTGGTAGTTCCTCCTCCTACTAAAACAATTGGCTTATGACCGTATTTCTGCAAAAGACGTAATATCATAATTTGCATTAGATTACCTACATGCAAAGATTCAGCAGTGCAATCGAATCCTATATAGGCTGCTATTTTTTCTTGAGCCATTTTCTGCTCTAAGGCTGCAACGTCAGTACATTGATAAAAATAGCCTTTCTTTTTAAATTCTTCGATGAATGTCATATATCTTAGTTTTTTGATGAATAATTTTGTTATTTAGATATTTTTATACTTACCAAGTGCTAAATTATAAAGCAGAGTTTCTAAAAGGACAAACCAATATTTATGACCGGTCTATTATTTTTTTGTTATCTCCAAGGAGATTGGGATATTGAAAGACAGATTATTGATCAGTCCTCTTCTTTATCTAATGCGGGAGCTAAAGGAAGAGCGTCTGTCACCAAGGAAGATATACATATTTTAAATTACCAAGAATCCTTAGAAGTAAAATGGTCTAATGGTTTTGTATCCAAAGCAAAGAAGAAGTATGATTATATTTTAGATAGTAGCGGAAATTTAGGACTATACAGTTATGAACAGGGGAGTAGACATTTCATGTTCAATTTATTATTCGATTCAAATTTAACTGCGATAGTTAGCGGCAATTACAAATGTAACCAGGATTTTTATTCTACAACTTATGAAATTGTTAATTCTAATCAGTTTATTCAAAAATTCAAGGTGAACGGTCCCCGGAAAGATTATATAGCAACATCTTGTTTTGTTAGGGTGAAAAGATAGGATTTAAATATTAAAATTAATTATTTGTTTTGATTAATAGTTTTGAGGATATAGTAAATAAATATTTTTTATTGTAAAATAACTTATCCTAAATATGTATTGACAGGAACTTTTAAAGTATATACTATGCAGCCCTGACCAATAACAATTTATCAGGTAGATATAGATTATGGCGTCAGAGCCTCAGAATAATACTTCTAATAGCGTTTCCTCTAATCCCGACTTATCTTCCTCAAAATTTAGCAAAATAATTGATTACTTATGGCCGGTTTATAGGCATGAGTTACCTAAGTTTTTGCTTATAACTCTACTTATGTTTTCAATTCTTTTGATCCAGAATTTAATCAGAGCAATGAAAGATAGTGTTGTTAACACGATGATTGGTACTGAAACAATTGCTTTTTTAAAATTCTGGGGCGTTTTGCCTGCCGCTTTTTTGGTAACAATAATTTACGTAAAGTTAGTTAGTATAATGAAAGGTGAAACCATTTTTTACCTTATTATGTCTGTTTTTTTAAGTTTCTTTGCTCTGTTTGCTTTTGTTTTATTTCCAAATTACCAATACTTCCATCTAGACCCTACCTATGCTAACCATCTTGGGTCTATATATCCGAATTTAAAATGGTTTATATTATTACTATCTAATTGGAGCTTTTCTCTATTTTATATAATTGCAGAATTATGGCCAAATGCTGTGTTTGCCTTGTTATTCTGGCAATTTGTAAATAAAATTACTACGGTTGAAGAATCAAAAAGATTTTATCCTTTGTTTGGATTGCTCGGCCAAACAGGGCTATATATAGCTGGTACTTTTTTAATGAATTTATCAAATATGAGTAATTACATTATCAGTAATTTTTCTGCTAATGCTGATAAAAGTGTTGTTTCGATCCAAATAGTAATATCTGTTGTGCTTGTCTTAGGTCTATTAGCTTTGGTAGCATTCTGGCTAATTAATGCTAAAATTCTTGATCAGGAAACTATAAATACTCTGAAATTTAAGGTTAAAAAAAATCATCTTTCTCTAAAAGATAGTTTTAAAATGATTATTGAATCAAGATATATAAGACTTATAACAGTCTTATTATTTTGCTACGGTCTTGCCATCAATTTAGTGGAAGGCCCTTGGAAAGCCGAGGCGAATAAACTTTACACTAACCCTACAGACTTTGCCGTATTTGTTGGTAGCTATCTTAGTTATACAGGATTATTAACTATTTTCTTTGTTATTGTGGGTTCAAATCTTGTTAGAAGGCTCGGTTGGTTTTCTGCAGCTATTATTACTCCACTTATGATGTTAATTACCGGAAGCCTCTTCTTTACAATATCTAATTTTGATGCGGTAGGGAGCTTGCTAGTTACCTTTTTCGTTATGACTGATCCTTTAATGCTTGCAGTCTTAATCGGAGCAATTCAAAATGTTTTCAGCAAATCAAGTAAATACACTTTTTTTGATAGTACGAAAGAAATGGCATACGTACCACTTGAGGATGAATTAAAAACTAAGGGTAAGGCAGCGGCCGATATGATCGGTACGAAGCTTGGTAAATCGGCAAGTGCGTTTGTGCAGTCAATGATTTTTATTATAATTCCTACTGCTACTTATCATTCAATTTCTACTTTCTTAATGGTTATATTTCTAATTATCTGTATAGTTTGGGTCTGGACTGTAATAGAACTGAATAAGGAATATAAAAATCTTTGCGGAAATAAATAATTTTAGCAGGAAAATTACTGATAGGTTATTCTAATTTAAGTATTATTTATTAATCACTAAATGAGACTCGGTATTGCCACCAGAAAACTCTAAAAAGTATCTGTTATACTAAGATAAGCCTCTACAATCAGATTGTTTAACGGTTTTAAACCAGACAAATTATATTCACTTGTTAGTGCTTTTATAATAGTAGGTAAATCTGTAAGCCACTTTTTACCTTTGTCCTTATAAATATTAAGTATATTGGTTGTAAAATTATCCATTTTTTAAGATATCCATAAGACAATTAAGTAAATTATTATTATAAGCCCAATAAATATTGGGCTTTAAGTTATTTACTCAATATTTATGGTTTGAGGTTCTCCTTTTTGTTGGGTACGTGGAATACTGATAGTTAGTATACCATCTTTTAATGACGATTTAATTGAGTTCCGTTCAATATCAGTATTCAAGCTAATTACCTGTTTGAATTTACTATTTATGTTCTTTTTAGTGTTATTTTCATCTGATTGTTCTTTATTTTCCGCAGAAATTGTTAAGATATTTCCATTCAATTCTAATTTGAGTTGTTCTCTAGTAAATCCTGGTATTGCTAACGTAATTAGATATTCTTTATCTAATACCTCGATTGTAGAGTGATTTAAATAATTATCATTTAATAAATTGTCCACATGAATGTGGGAATTAAAGAAATCACGATCAATAAGGTTGAATAATGATGTACGAGGAATTAAGCTCATTTCATCAAACAATTTTTTCATTCTACGCTCAAAATTATCATCCAGAAGCAATGGCTGGGGCTTATTATAATTAAGCTGATTCTTATACTCTAATAATTGTTCCGAAATGATTTGATTCTGGTTATAACATTTTACTAGGAAATATATAGTACCTGCCAAAAATAGGCAGGTACTAAACCCTAATATAGCTAATATAGCCTTGTAATTGGTCCATTTACAAACAGTTGACTTTTGATCAGTTACGTTCATATGCTAACCTCATTCTTCTCCTTTAATTCGCTTAACTTATTTCTATTTTTTTAGGGGTTCTTTTATCATTTTTTGGTACCGATATATTTAGCACTCCGTTTTCAAAACTCGCCTTAATTTTTTCTGGTTCGATATTATTAGGTAGCGAAATTGATCTCTGGAATGCTCCATAGTATCTTTCTCTTAAATGGTAATTTTTTTCTTTTTCTTCTTTTACATCTTCTTTCTTTCCTTTTATGGTAAGAATATTATTATCTATTTTTACATCTATTTCTTTTTGGTTTATTCCCGGTAATTCTGCTTCTATCTTGTACTCACTATCTGTTTCAGATATATCAATTCTAGGAGATAAGTCCATTCCACTTTTAGATAAAAAAGAAGTTGGTAAGGAATAAAGCTCATTAAACAAGTCATCAAATATACTGTCTCTTGTTCTTATGGATTCTGATTTTGATCTTAATCTTGGTAAATATGACATGATTTCCTCCTTATAAAATTTGTATTTACAATATATATTTTATAATAAAAAAATATATTTCAAGAGGTTAAGCAGAAAGATTAGTAAATTTTTGATTAATGCGTTATGTGCTAAATCAATTTGATATAACTCTCCTTAATAGTTTTTAAGCCCCATTTTTCGAAAACTATATCTAGACTATCGCCGTTTTTTCGAATAATTATTCCGTCGCCGAATTTCTCGTGATTTATTTTATTGCCAGGACGTTTTTCATTTGATTGGCTTTTAGGGTTAAGTTTACTAGAAGTAGGTGCGTAAGTACTAGGGGTGGTATTATTTTCAAAATAAAAACTATGTTTTGAGCCTAAATAATTTAGCTGATTTGAACTGGAAATTTTCTGGCATATTTCAGCTGGGATTTCGGATAGGAAGCGCGAAGGTATTGAGTTTAATATTTCAGCAAATATTCTTCTGCTTTCGGCATAGGTAATAAATAACTCCTTTTTAGCTCTAGTAATCCCCACGTAGGCAATACGTCTTTCTTCTTCTAATCCCTTATCTCCTTGTTCTAAGAGAGATTTTTGGTGAGGAAATATGCCTTCTTCCCATCCTGGTAGAAATACTATATCAAATTCAAGGCCTTTTGCAGCGTGCAAGGTCATGATTTTTATCGTTCCGCCATAATCAGATTCAAGCATGTCATTATCCATGACTAAACTTGCATGTTCAACAAACTCGTTAATATTGCCGGCTTCATCTATGGCTTTTATCATTTCATTGATATTTTCAATTCTACTTCTTGATTCTTCGGTCTTTTCTTCTTTTAAAGCAGCTATATAACCGGATTTTTCAAGAATAAATTTTGTTACATCAAATGCAGGTTCACTTGTATATCTTAAAGATGCCTGATTAATGAGTGTAATGAAATGTTGAAGATTTTCTTTGGTTTTTCCTTTAACCTCATCATTTTCAATCATTTTTTCTAAAGCGCTAAATGCTGAAACAGAGTAATCGGTGGCTTTATCCTTAATCTTTTTTAGGGTAGCATTACCTATTGACCTTTTCGGTACATTAATTACTCTTTCAAAAGCTAGGTTGTCATTTTTATTAATTGCAAGACGGATATAAGCGAGTAAATCTCTAATCTCCATTCTTTCATAAAATCTTAAGCCACCGATGATCTGATAGGGCATGGCGTTGCTGATAAAGACTTCTTCAAAAGTTCTGGTTTGAAATCCGGCTCTAACAAGAATGGCAATCTGACCGGCACTATATTGTTTGGAATTGATATATTTTCCTACTTGGTTTGCAACAAATCTAGCTTCTTCTTTTTCATTCCAGCAGGAAATTATTTTTATTTTTTCCTGTGTTTGCCTTTCAGTCCAAAGGTTTTTGTGATGCCTGTTCTTGTTATTTCTTATGATACTAGATGCTGCTTCCAGAATATGAGAACAGGAGCGATAATTTTGTTCTAGTTTTATAACTTTTGCGTTAGGAAAATCTTTTTCAAAACGAAGTATGTTTTTAACTTCAGCTCCTCGCCAGCTATATATTGATTGGTCATCGTCCCCGACACAGCAAATATTTTTGTGATTACTTGCAAGCATCCTAGCCCATACATATTGAACAGCGTTAGTATCCTGATATTCATCAATTAAAATGTATTTAAATTTACTTTGGTAATATTTAAGAACCTCAGGATTATTGATGAGTAATTGATTGCAGTATAATAACAGATCGCCAAAGTCGGCAACATTTGATTCCTGTAAGATTTTTTGATATTTTTGATAAATAAGATAGGCAAGTTGTGATTCAGGAGTAGTAGTATCAGAGCTGCTAACCTTTTCAGGTATAACCCCTTGATCTTTCCATTTAGAAATAATTACATGCAATAATTTAGGAGGATACTTTTTAATATCAATATTATTTTCAAGAGCAATATTTTTAACTAACTTTATTTGCTCATCTTGGTCAATAATATTAAAATTTCGGTTCATACCGTTATCAAGTAGGTGAATATGAGACCTTAATATTCTTGTTGAAATAGAGTGAAATGTGCCTATATTTAGCCCGTCCGAGGCAATAATTTCATTAATTCGGTTTTGCATTTCCCGAGCTGCTTTATTTGAAAAGGTAACAGCTAGTATTTGGCTTGGATAAGCCAGATTATTGCTAATTATATAAGCTATTCTACTGGTTAAAACTTTAGTTTTACCGGTTCCGGCCCCCGCTAGTACGAGTAGGGGACCTTCAGTAGTTTGAACAGCTTCTTTTTGAGGCGGATTTAAAGGTTGCATGATATTTAAAAGTCCGAAACTCTTCCGTTAACTTCCCAGTCACCATATCTAGTTGGTTCTGGCCCTTTAGGGCCACCAAATTCTTCATCTTTACTCAACGCCGAAAAAGGTTTATTATCCTTTTTACTTGCCTTATTTTTATCGGTTAGAGTACTATCCGATAATTGTTTACAAGATTGCTCCTTTAACATTTTCTATTATTTAAATATGAAATTTTCTAGCTTAAGCAGAATTTATACTACTTCTAGAATCGCTAAAAATCAAATCATAACCTTAAACGATGATATTTTTCATTATTGTAAGTCAGTTTTGCGGATGAAAATTTCTGAAGAATTCCGGTTGTTTAATAATATCGACGGAGAATTTAAAGCTGAGGTTAGAACAATTAATAAGCGTGATTTACAAGTAGTTATAGGGGAAAAGTTACGGAAAGTTGAGCATCAGAAATCGCTGGTTTTAGCTATGTGTATTATTAAACCAGATAGATTTATAGAAGCACTTAAAGCAGCTGTACAGCAGGGGGTTACTGAAATTATTCCGGTAATTTCAGAAAGAATGCAATTTAGGAGTATCAATCAGCAAAGGCTTACCAAATGCATAATAGAGTCAGTAGAGCAGAGCGAAGGCTTTGTAATACCCGTATTGCGCTTACCCGTTAATCTTAAAGAGTTTTGTAATATTAGCGGGGTAGATCAGATTATTTTTGCAAATGAGGAGGAAAGTGGTGAAGTAAAAATTAGCTCCATAAAAAAGTTTGAAGAAAATATTGCTATTCTGGTAGGACCGGAAGGCGGTTTTTCTCCAAGTGAAAAGGAAAAACTTATATCTAATCCTAAGGTTATTTCTGTAAGTCTTGGTAATATGGTGCTTAGAAGCGAGGTAGCTGCAATTAGTATGGTAGCATGCGTAAACTTAATGAGAGAGTAAAAAAATGGATTTATCTATTGAATCAAATTATCAAGGGGTAGTAGCCGGTGTAGATGAAGCTGGCAGGGGACCGCTTGCAGGTCCCGTAGTAGCTGCTGCTGTTATTATTGATCAAAACAATTTAATTGAAGGTATTAAGGATTCTAAAAAATTATCTAAAAATAAAAGAGAAGAATTGTACGTAAAAATTACTCAAAATTATACCTGGTCAATTGGTGTTGTAGAGCCAAAAGAAATTGATGAAATAAACATACTAGAAGTAACAAAGAAAGCTTGTGTCCTTGCGGTAGAGGGGTTAATAAAGGAGCCTTCGGTAGTAATTGTAGACGGTAATATGAAATTTAGTGATCAACGTTTTGTAAGCTATATAAAAGGAGATGATAGGTCGATATCTATAGCTGCAGCTTCAATAATAGCTAAAGTTACCAGGGATAGAATGATGGAATTACTGCACCAGGAGTTTCCATATTATTTCTGGGCTAAAAATTCTGGTTATGGGACAAAAGAACATATATCTGCCATAGAAAAATACGGTACTTCTATCCATCATCGCCTAAGCTTTAAGCTCAAAAATTCTGGTTAAGCACTTTCTAAGGGAGTAATAAACAGTATATGTTTGAAAGGTTGAAGCAGCTTTAAAAAGCTGCTTCAACTAACTCTCCTCCTAAAATACTTACGCTATGAGCTGTATTAAAAAGTGCATCTACTTCCTCTGAATTCCAAGAAGGTGCTAGTAAATTCTTTGCTAATTCTCTGTTCTCATCGTTATTTGCTAAAAACTTTGGAGTTAAATATTCCACAGCAGGAGACAATATATGCTCTGTAAAATATTTATCTATTCCAGTTGCCTTCCAAGCCGCCAATTTCGTTTTAGATGATGGGTCTCTTATTACTGCTGCTACGTGTTCAAAATAATGGGCTATTGCTTCTGAATCCCAAGCTTCTTCTGGATATCTACTCAAGAAATAAAAGGGGCCAGGGGTAATTTCTTCAATATCAATTAAATAACTTAAGATGAGTTCTATAGAGCATTCTTTCAAACTTGGGAAAAATCCAGAGAGTGTTTTAGAGAAATTATCTAAAACACTTTTTCCTTGGGTTAATAATAATTCATCATTATTTACATAAGGGTCAATAATGCTGATTATATTAGAAACACTACCCTCAGGGCTTTTATCTCCTATATCTTTAGCACTCTGAGTAAAAATATCCTGTAATAATTTTTTAATATCTTTAGTTTGTGCTAATGATAATTTTATTATAGTATCCCCATTTATTTCCATCTGATCAAAAAGAAGAAGATTCCCTTCGGATAAATCCAAAGTTGTAACTTTTGCTTTTAGTGCTTCCATTCTTGAAAAATGTGATTCTTTTACAAATCTCATTACTTGGCTGAAACTTGCTTGAGCTAGTTGATCAACAGCTTTATAAGGTTTACAGAAATTATCAAAAAGGATTTGCATTGCTTGATGAACGTGTTCGTGAATAAAAACATCAACAAAATCACTTGCCATATCTTCTATATATGAGGATGCTTTGCTAACTACTATATAACCTACTTTTTTACTAGGTGCTTTCTCATAATATCCATCAAAATCTTGTTCAAGGCCTTGTTCTATAATTTCTGTTAGTTTCTTGCCGTATATGTAAATATTACCGTATTGGGGGCTTACATTTAGTAGTAATTTTATACTAGGATCCACTTTAATAATTTTCGTTAAATCCCTTATTAGTTTATTTTTTAAAGTATCTCGGGTTAATCCAGGGGGTTGATCAATATATGAGTAACTAAGTAATTTTTTAATAGTTGGGGCTATTTTTTCTGATGAATCAAAGCTTAATAAAGGTCCGTGTTTTGACATGAATTGATAACCATATTTTTTTAAATGTGTAAAAGCTGTAGCTTCTTCTTCATCAGTAAGTAGCTGTTTTGTAAAAATTGACTCCAGTTCTTTTGGGCAGTTTTTAACTACATATTCTGTAACTACTCCTAAATCCTTCCAGTTACCAATTTTTTTGGCATAATCTCCTAATTGTTTTTCTATATAAGCTTCTGTATCTTTATCAAAACGACCCCAACTATTTATTTGAGACAAAAAAGTTTTAACAAAAAATGTTTTTTGTCCGCCTGCCAGAGGAATTTGGTTGTTAATTTCAATGTCCAATAAACTTTCTTGTAACTTTAGCGAGCTTTCTTGAAATTGTTCTACTTCTTGTATATTTTTTTCATGTTGTGTATAAGCTAGTTGTATTTGGTTTTCTAGTTCTTGGTTAATTCTATCAATTTTATCTTTTAACTCGTTTTCGATCTTTTGTTTTTCTTCTTCAAGCTTAGTTTGCCATTGCTCGGGATAAAATTCCTTATAATACCCTTCCCAAATCCTTATATAACTAGCGATACTTTCTGCTGCGGATTTTTTTGCTGCCTCTATATCGTCAGAGGCTATTTGCTTTAAAGATGCATTATGCTCCTCATGTATTTTAATTAATTCTAAGTGATTTTGATTATAACTGTTTGTTTTCATATTTGGTAGTAATAGCTTAAATTTTTTAACCTATAGTATTTTTCTTTTTTATGATCAACAAATATTTATAAAAATTAATGCGTATTAAATCCCTTAGCAATAAAGTTACCGTGTTTAAATTTAAAAATACCCTTCGAAATAATGTAATAAATTTAAGATGCCTTATAAGGACAAAACCTTTACTTGATTAAATTATTTCGCTGCAATATTTTTGATTTAAGCAGTTTTTTCTGAATGTATGGAATTTATAAGCAAATTATAATGTTGGATAATATTTCTCGCTTCTTTCTAAACTTTAGCCATGATACCATAATTATTCCTTTAATTATCATAGGTTATATATGGATTGATAGAAAAGTGTTTTTTCATGGAATTTGTTTATTGTTAACAAGTATGTTACTTAATTTAGCTCTCAAAATTACTTTTCAGGTTCCGTTAGCTCCAAGTTTAGGGAAAGAAGGGTTTGCTTTCCCAAGTGGGCACATGCAATCTTCTATAGTTTTATATGGATGGTTATTCAAATCACTAAATAAACTTATTATTAAGGTAATGATAACCATTTTGTTAATTGGGATTAGCGCAGGTTTAGTACATTTAGGTTACCATAATTATTTTGATGTTTTTGGAGCAATATTTGTTGGGTTATTGTTAATTTTTATCTATAGTTGGTTTTTAAAAAATTTTAAAGAAAGCATTTTATTCCTGATCATACTGCTTTTTAGTACATTACTAATGGCTTATATTGGTTTATTATATGGAATTAAAGAATATTCATGGCTAGCCTATTATTCTCTAATAGGAGTTATATCTTCTGAATATTGCTTTAAAAATAAAAAGTCTTCGATTAGCAACAATATTAAAGTAATAGCAACAATTTTTTGTCTTTCTGTATTTCTATTAGTTAATCAAATCTTTCTTCTTTTAAAAACAGATTCGTTATTTTTATCGCAATTAAAATGGCTATTTATAGGATTTTGTATACCTTTTTCTTTGCATTTTTTAAGTTTAATAAAACCTAAAAGTTATCATATACAAGGGGATTAAGAGGGTTTTGATTTGAAATTATCTAGTAAAAACAGAACAGGTATAAGCTACTGCCAGGGCATCTGTTTCGTCAGAATTTTTAAGATCGGGAGTGCCTGATATTATGAGCTTTATCATATGCGTTATCTGATCCTTTTCGGCGTGACCGACTCCGACTACTGTTTTCTTTATTAAATTAGGTTTATACTCAAAATAAGGCTTATCGAACTTTCCTATTAAAGACATAAGAGCACCCCTGACGTAACCGAGTTTTAGCGAGGAGCTGGCGTTCATATTAATAAATGTTTCTTCCATAGCTATTAAATCCGGGTCATGTAATTCAATAATGTTCTGAACCGCATTTGCAATATAAGAAAGTCTTTTATACATTAATTCAGTAGGAGCAGTTTTAACCAGGCCACTTGCTATATAGTTAATTTTGGGAGGGTTTAGCTTTATTATTCCCCATCCAATAGAAGAAAGAGCTGGATCGATACCTAATATTTTCATAACTTGATTTAATCTACTAAAGATTTTTCTTTTTTAAAGGTTTGATATAATACAGGTATTACAAATATTGTAAATAAGGTTCCGATCAACATTCCCCCAACAATTACAAGACCAATAGAGTTGCGTGATTCTGCTCCGGCACCATTGGCTAAAACTAAAGGTAAAGCACCAAAAATAGTGGCTATACTTGTCATTAATATCGGGCGCAGACGGAGTTTTGCCGATTGTACTACGGCTTCAGTAATTTTCATTCCTTGATGGCGCAATTGATTAGTAAATTCAACAAGCATGATAGCATTTTTAGTAACTAAACCAATAAGAGTAACTAACCCAATGTTACTATACATGTTGATAGTGTTGTTAAATAATAGTAAGGCAAGAACACCGCCAGTCATTGAAAATGGGACAGCCATTAAAATTAACAGTGAATCAGCAAAGCTTTCAAATTGTGCAGATAGAACTAAAAATATGAAGACTAAAGCAAAAAGGAAAGTTATAAGAATGCCGCCAGAAGATTCATTCATTTGCTTTATTTCACCAAGATATTCTAGTTTAGTGTTGTTTTTATTTAACAATTCTGTCGCAATTGATTCTATAGCTTTAACTGCATCGGCTAAAGTTTTATCAGGCGATAAGTCGGAGGTAATGGTAATAGATTTTGCCGTATTATAATGCTTGTACTCTTTAACTGTGATTTTTTCTACTATATCTGCTACGGACTGGAGAGGCAGCGCATTATTATTATCGGTCTTGATAAGAATTCTATTTAGATCTTCCGGGCTACTTCTTTCAGAATCCGAATATTTAAGAATTACATCATATATATCATTACCCATTCTAAAATCTCCGACGGTTCTACCGGCTATTAAATACTGTACGGTTTTACCGATTGTTTCAAGATTTGTTCCATATCTATAAGCTTTCTCCCGATTAACTATAATATCCAGAGTTGGAGTAGAAGATTTGAAATCTCTTTCTACGTTTTGGAATAAAGGATTTTGTTTCATTTTATCCATGAATTTATTTGATAACACGTCAAGGTCTGTATATTCAAGAGAACTTTGTAAGTTAAATTCAACCATTTTATCTGAACCGCCAGTGCCTAGTGATCTAGGACTAATAGCAAATATTGACATTCCTGGTATTTCAGAAAATTTTCTGTTTAAATCTTCTTTGATATCAAGATGTGATCTTTTTCTTTTATTCCATTCCTGTAAAGGGACAAAAGCCATAGCGTTTTCACCCCCTCCCCAACCAATAACAGCAAAAAAACCAAATATATCTTTGTCTTTTTTCATTATTTCTTCTGCTTGAAGAACAGTTTTTTCCGATTCGGCAACACTGGCTCCTTCAGGTCCTGAAAATATAACTTGTAAGAAAGCTTGATCTTCTTCAGGTACAAAAGTTTTGCCAACATATTTGAAGCTAACTATTAAAACTACTGCTGAGGCAAAGCAGAGAGCAAAAAATTTCTTTTTATTCTGTAGTGCTAATATTAGATAGTCTATATAAAAATTTTGAGCTTTATTTAAATAAATATCAAAAGCTTGTAATATTTTTGGTTTAGGAGCTTCAGACCTGGCAATCATTCTGCTCGTCATCATCGGAGTTAGGGTAAGAGCCACAAAACCTGAAAATAATACACAAAATGCTAGTGTCCACGCAAATTCTATAAATAGTTTACCAAGGAAACCTTCAATAAAACCTATTGGTAAAAAGACAGAAGCAAGGGTAATAGTCATAGCAATTACGGCAAAACCAATCTCACTGGAAGCATCATATGCTGCTTGTATTGGCGGTTTGCCAAGTTCATGACTATGCCGGAAAATATTCTCGAGCATTACAATAGCATCGTCAACTACTAGACCTATTGCTAAAATCATCGCAAGTAACGTAAAGGTATTAATTGAAAACCCTAAAAAATACATTGCCGTAAAAGTTCCAACTAAAGAAATAGGAATAGTGACAAGTGGTATAAGCGTGATTTTAGCGGATGCTAGAAAAATATAGGTTACAAAACCAACTAAGGCAATTGCTTCAAATATTGTAAAAAATACTTCTCTGATTGATTCTTTAACAGGAATTGCTGCATCATGGGCTATTTCTACTTGTACCCCAGCCGGTAAGTTAGCTTGTATTTTAATAAGCTCTTTTCTAACACTATCTGATAATTCTATGATATTGGCGGTTGATTGTTTAATTAAACCGACTGCCATTGACCTTTTGCCATTATATCTTAGAATTACATCGTCCTCTAGGGGTTCCAAGGCAATTCTTGCTATATCCCCCAGTTTGATTACCGTTCCGTCCTCATATTTCTTTATAATTATATTTTCAAATTCCTTTGGGCTATTTAGTGATGAGTTTAATCGTAAGGTAAAGTTTCTTATATCCGATTTAATAGTACCCGCCGGATAATCTTTGTTCTGATTGATAATAGCTTGTTCTATTTCAAAAGGGGATATTTTATGTGCAAACAACTTTGAGTTATAAGGCTCTATTCGCATAGTGTAATATCTGCCACCAAAGATAATTGAATTACCCACAGTAGGTAGCCTTTCAAGTTCTGATTTGATCTGATCATCAGCGATTTTTGTAAGTTCAAGGTTATCGTGCCTATCGCTATTAATACTTATCCACATGCTTGGCCAGCTATCTGAATCAAGTTTAGCTACCGAGGGCTGTTTCATATCGTCAGGAAAGATATAGCTTAAATCAGAAATTTTAGACCTTACGTCATTTAGCGCAATTTCAATATCAGTATCTAATTTAAACGAAAGAGTGATATTGCTTTCTCCAACTTTACTCTCGGAAGACATAAAATCTAGATTTTTTAGAGTTTTTAGCTCCTTTTCCATTCTCGTAGTAATTTGCTTTTCCATATAAAGTGCATCTGCTCCAGCGTATCGAGCACTTATGGAAATTATGGGAGGGGCAATATTCGGCGTACCTCTTATTTGCAATTTGGTGTAGAATACTCCTCCCAACGTCATAACTATAAGGCTAAGTACGATGGTAAAAACAGGTCTTTTTATACAAAGGGCAGGGAGGGACATTATTTTTATACAATAAATTAGATCTTCAAGTTCCAGAAGGTTCAGTTTTGCTATTAATTATTACTTCTGCACCGTCATATACTTTGGTTAAGCCATCGAGAACTATCATATCTCCTTCTTTCAATTCATTTGATAATAGCTCTATCATGCTATTTGTCCTTACTCCTAAAGTTACAAATACTTGTTTAACTTTGTTTTCTGGAGTAATTACATAAACAAAATCACCTTGATTATTTTTTAAAACAGCTTTTTCAGGGAGAGCGAGTGCGTGATGTTTATTGAAAATTATGTCAGTTTCCACAAATGCTCCATGCACCAAACTATCATCATAAGGAAATTCAAATTTAACAGTAACAGTGCCGTTACTAGATAAATAATCTGATATAGCTAGAATTTTGCCAGGTATAATTTTATCATTTTTTCCATAAGCACTAACTGTGTCCGAAGTCAATATTCTGCCTCTCAATATCTCTGGAAGTTCAGCAAATATATAAAAATTACTTTTTGTTATAATGCTAAATAAATAATCCCCTTCTTTAACTTCATCTGCTATATTTGCTCTAATTACTCCTATATAACCCTCTTCCATGGCTTTAATTACCATATCATCATAGGTCTTGAGAGCTTTTACATATTCATTTTTAGCTTGCTCTAGCGATGCTTTTGATTTATTGATTACCTCTACATTGATGATGTTTTTTTTCAAAAGTGATAAGTTACGGTTATGAGTTGATTCTGCAAGGTATAAATTTGCTTCAGCTTGAGATTTTAATTTTTCTGCAATTTCCTTATCTATAATTATTACTATATCGCCTTTTGCTATTTTATTACCTTGAATGTTAGATATGAAATCAACTTTTCCTTTTACTTTGGCAAAGTAATCCTTGCTGTTTGCAAGCTTAGCCTGTCCGACTGCTGTATATTTCTCATAGAATTCAGCTGTAGTTAATTTTTCCGGGATAATATCGATCTTCTGCTGTTGATGTGAACTAGCTAACGTGCTCTGCTGAAATACTAATAATAGTAGGGTTAAAAATAGAAAATTTTTCATAAAGGCGAAAATGGGCAATAAATTAATTCATTATAATTAATTTATCGCCCATTTTAACTAAATTATTGCTAGTGTAGCCAATTTTGTGAAATAGGTTATAAAAATTGCGCTAAAACCATCATACTTTATCCCCTTTTCCAAGGCATAGTCGGTAATTAAGTTAAAAGCGGCTCCTATAATCTTGGTTTTGACCAATCAGGATCGGAAGCATCATAAGGTGTGGGTAGCACTCTTTCATTATAACCGGTAAAATCAATAGTATGTAATCTACTTAAACCACTTGTTTTATGGCTAGTAGGCTTACTTCCTTTAGTAAATAATATCACTCGGCCGTTGGGGGACCAGCATGGACTCTCTACAAGATAACCGCTAGCAATCAAACGCTCATTACTATAAGTAGATGTTGGGTTATGCTTCATGACTCCTATAGTAAAGCCAAAATCTCTACTTACTTTGGTAAAAGATATGTAATTATTAACTGACCAGCTCGGTTCTGCATAAGATCCGCTGCTGCTGATCCTCCTGATATTTGAGCCATTTCTATCCATAATATATAATTGCCGTAAGCCGTCTTTATCAGACTGGAATAATATTTCCTTCCCGTCAGGAGAATAACTAGGAGAGGTAAAAATACTAGCACCCTGCGTTAGCTGTGTCTTTTTTTTAGTAGCTAAATCAATTTCATATATATGAGTTCTACCATTTTGAGCAATTGAAATCAGAGCAGTTCTTCCATCAGGTGCAAAATGGGGAGCAAATGACATTCCTGGAAAATTACCGAGCAAGGAACTTTTACCACTTGCTAAATCAAGCATAAAAACTTGAGGGATTCTATTTTTGTATGATAAATATAATATTTTTTTGCCGTCTGGAGAGAACCGAGGCGTTAAAACGAGGGTTGAACCATCAGTAAGATATCGATGATTCTCGCCATCCTGATCCATTATTGCTATTCTCTTTATCCTTTTTGTATAAGGGCCTTTTTCTGACACATAAACAATTCTGGTATCAAAATAGCCGTCATAGCCGGTTATTTTTTTGTATATTTTATCAGCAATTTTATGAGCTCCTCTGCGCCAAATTGCTTCAGAAAGCTCTAAGGTTTCAGATACTAATTGAGTTTCAAGTATGGTATCCCAGAGAATAAATTTTACCTTTAGTTTACCGGAGTCAAGCCTTTGAACTTCCCCATTAACTAGTAAGTTCGCATTTATTTGCTGCCAGGCGGCAAATAAAGGTTTATGATTTATTCCTATTTTATTTTCTATAAAGGCAGCATTAGAAATAGGGCGAAACACCCCGCAATTATTTAGATCGTTTTTAATAACTTTTACTATATTCTCGGCGCTTTTTACATCAGCGTGATTATGGCCAGAAAATTCATTTATGGCAATCGGTATAGGGTCAATATTGCCTTCTGTTATGTCTATGGTTGTTATAGCAAAAATATTAGAGGTGGCAAAAAATATAGCCAAACAAATTAAATTCCGAAAGGTTTTGATCATATTTTATCTCCTAAAGATATAAAATTTTGCTGTATAACTTACTATAAGATTTTGCTTAAGTAAACCTTTATGCAAAGGCATGATATTATAGCCAGATAGGTAATACAATCACCCATAACATCTTTATCACATCATGCTACTTGGATCAAAACGTAACTTAAATTCTTTCCAAACATTATAACGTTCGGGACGCAAACTCTTTATTGGGCTAGCTTTTTTTACTGCTCTTCGACCAGTTTCTTCAACAAGAACTTGCAGTTGTTTGTCTCCTGTTAATCCACTTACTTGGATTATGGTTACGTTGCCTTCTATATCTAACTTTACATGAAATATTACTTCTATACCCTCAATTCCCGCAGGTTTATCCCAATGCTTGATAATTTGCTGCTTTATAAGCATTTCTTCTGTAATTGACAAAGGTGATTCTTCATCAGCATTATTACCTTTTGTAAACTTACCTTCATTTGGTGGGCTTGGAGGAGTTCTATTCGGTGACCGTCGTTCAGTACCCTCCGATTCTTTTTCAAGGTTTGCTAGTAATGAATCAATTACGTCTTCTTGTTTTTTAGGGGCTTTTTTAGCAGTTTCTTCTTTTTTGGGTTGCGGTTGCTTAACCTCTTTTTTTATCGGTGCCGGCTTCTTTTTATCTTCTTCTTTTTGAGTCTCCGGCTTTTTTTCTACCGGTTTTGGTTCTTCTTTTTTCAGGACTTCTTCTTCCTTTTTTTTCTCCGGTACGATTTCAGCTTCTTTTGAAGGTGTGGGTTTCTCTTCTTTTAGAGTTTCTGGCTTCTTTTCTACCGGTTTTGGCTCTTCCTGTTTTGGAGTTTCTTCTTTTTGCTCTAAATTTTCTTTTGGTGAAGAAGCTGATTTCTCGATTTTCTGAGATTTTTTAATTTCTTTTGGTGCAGGCGTTTTAACGCCTTGGTCTCTGACGTTAGTGATATCCGATACTGGCAACATTTCAAAAGTTATAACATCAGGTTCTTCCTGTACTTTCTTAAATATTGAAGGTAGGCCGTAAATAAATACTCCAATAAAAATTAAGTGTAATATTAGAGAAATGATTAAATCTTTTTGAAAAGCTTTTTGCTCTTGATTCTTCATTTACTTGTGTTTTATATCAGAAATTAATGCAACTTTGGTAAAGCCTGCATTATGTATTTCAGCCATGGTTTCAACTATCTTGCCGTAGGGAACGTTTTTATCTCCTTTAACAAAGATCCTTGTGTCTTTTTTTTCTTTAGTAATATTTTTAAGCTTGGTTGCAAGTTCCGAAAAAGGGGTTTTTGTTTCCGTAATGAATATATCTCCTTCTTTTTTAATGCTTATAACCAGAGGTGTGTCTTGACCGGATATCGGGCTCGATTTAGTCTCAGGTAAATCTACTTCTACCCCTGCTACGAGCATAGGGGAAGTAACCATAAAAATAATTAGCAGAACAAGCATAACGTCCACCATTGGAGTAACGTTTATTTCGCTCATTAACCTGCCTCTTCCCCGTCTGCTATTGTTTTTAGGAATATTTATTGCCATAATTACATTTTTTCTTCATCAATTGCTCTAGTAAGTAACGCCGTTAATTCGCCTATGAAATCATCCACCCTGTTATGGATATTATCTACTGAGGAGGCAAGAAAATTATAAAATATAACGGCAGGAATAGCAGCAAAAAGGCCGATAGCAGTAGCTAGGAGTGCTTCTGCTATACCTGGAGCTACTACTGCTAAGGTGGTATTTTTTGAGGCAGCAATTGACTGGAAGCTATGCATTATACCCCATACGGTACCGAATAACCCGATAAAAGGAGCCGCAGAACCGACTGTTGCAAGAAAATTTAGCCTGTTTTCTAGACGTTCCATTTCTCTATTTTTGGCTAAATACATTGATTGGATGACTCTTTCCTTATAACCGATTTTTAAAGAATCTGACTTAACTGAGCTTATAGATTTATGTTTTTTACATTCATTTAAAGCATTCACAAATACACAGGATAATGGATTATCCATAGATTTTTTTACTTGCTCGTACAGATCATCTAGCACTTGCCCTGACCAAAATAAATTTTCGAAATCGGACATTCTCGATCTTATACCGGAAAAGCTTTTAAGTTTATTTACAATAATTCCCCAAGACCAAATTGAAGCAAGAACTAATATAACTATTACTAACTTACCGACTAGGTCTGCGGAAAGAATCAAATTGATTAAGGATAAATCTGCATTGTTTGCAGTTGAGACAACATGCTCAAGGTTTTCAGCTGTAGATGATGCATTCATTTTATGTAATAATACCTATCTTAAATCTTCTTAAAACTAATGCACAGCATATACTTTTTAGTCGTTGGCGTAAACAAATTCTTTTATTTTTGGAACTATACCTGCTTTAAACTTACTACCGCTAAATGATCCGTAATGTCCGACACCTTTTTGTAAATGGTAGCTTTTTTTACTGTCTGGGATATTTTTACAGAGGCTAAGCGCTGCCTTTGTTTGGCCTACTGCCGCTATGTCGTCGTTTTCTCCTTCTATGCCCATAAGAGCGGAATTGGTTATAAAATCCAAATTTACTTTTCTTCCGCGAGAAATGAGCTTTCCTTTTGCTAGAGAAAAATCATGAAATACTTCCTTAATAGTTTGCAAGTAGAACTCAGCAGGTAAATCCATAACTGATAAATATTCATTATAGAATTTTTTATGTTTCTCTACCTTTTCGGTATTCTGGTTTATTAAATCATTAAACAGTTCTATGTGGGAATTTATGTGCCTCTCAAGATTCATACTAATAAAGCTGGCAAGCTGGAAGAATCCGGGATAAACTCTTCTCCTATAACCAGGGTAGTTTTCCGGGACGTTAGTAACTAACACCCTATCAAACCAAACCAAACTTTTGTCCGTTGCAAAATGGTTGGGTTGAGTAGGGTTCTTTCTTGCATCTATTGGACCTCCAATGAGAATCATGGATTTAGGGACCCGGGCAGGATTATCTTCAGACATCATAGCCGTGGCTGCTAAAACAGGAACAGTCGGCTGGCAAACAGCCATGACGTGAATGTGATATCCCAAAAACTTAATATAGTTTATTATATAATCTATAAAATCATCCAGATCAAAACTTCCGTCTGTTATTGGTATTTGCTTAGCATCAATCCAATCTGTAATGTATACATCAAAGTACGGTAGGGTATCCTGGACTGTTTCACGAAGTAAGGTAGCATGATGACCGGACATAGGAGCAACGATCAGTAATTTTGGCTGGTGTTTAGTATAGCTTGTTTTTTCGAAGTGTAACAAATGGCAAAACGGTCCCTTTAATACGATGTTCTTTTTTACTGGATAATGCTTACCGTCAATCTCACAGTCAGTAATACCAAATTGTGGCTTTTTATAATCCCTAGTTATTCTTTCTGCCATTTCGAGACTTGCTCTAGTAACGGAACTGAAATAGTTATGATAAGCAGGATTGCAAGAGTCCTCAAACAAGTTTTGTAGTGATATTAACGAGGAGCGTAGAGGAGAAAAATTCATTTTTGCAGCTTCGATGAAACTGTATAAATCACTTGAATCAGGTGAGAAATAATGCATAATAGGCCTCTTAAGTAATGATTAATAATTTAAATATTGATCATACCATATTAGTTCTGGTTATTGTTGTTTAATCTAGTTTATAAGTTATATAATTTGTCCTAAGTTATGTCTTTTATGATTTATATAAATTTTTTAAAATACAAATTTTCTCAATAATTTTGTTTCTGATCAACTTAAAGTTGTTTTTAAGTTGACATATATTTGTAGTACGCTTACTCTTATATCCCTTATAATCGCTAGTATCTGACAGATAGTATCTCTATTTCGTTACTCCTTTTGTAAAAAAAACTATTTTTTATTTTTAAACTAAAAGAAAACTTAGTTAGAACAAAAAAGTTGTTATATTAATAATAAATTATTAACAGAGGTACTAACCTCATTAATAATTTAATTTCATCTGCTTGCGAATGAAATTAATTAAGCAACTTAAAATAGAAATAAATTATAGAAATAAATTGAGTATATTAATATGTATAATGTCATGAAATTCCAAGCTCCTTTTGAACGTCTAAAAGAATATAGTCCATTACCAGAAATAATTTTGTATAAAGCTATAATTACTCAGGCTATAATAGATGCTACTAACATTTCTGAGGATCCAAGAGCTAAGACAATAGAACAGGACGCAAAAAAGTGGATATTTAGCAATAGTGATTATTTTCAGAAAATATGCTATATCGCGGGTATTGAACCTAGTTTTGTAATTAAAATAACTAAGGAAGCAATAAAACTAAATCATAAAAAGCTTGAATTTTATAAAACACCGCTTAAACGACCGGCAACCTATAATAAAGATAAATTAATTAACAAAGTGGCTGTGTAGTCAAGAATTTTTACTTGAATTCCTGTATTGAATTTATATTCGATTACTGTTACATTTTATTTTGTAACAATCATAAATTACAAAAGCAAAATATGCAAAAGACTGTTACCGAGTTACCGGAAATAAAGTTAATCGGGATTTCGTGCCGTACTAATAATACCTCGGAAATGAATATATCAACTGCTAAAATTGCTCCTACTATGCAAAAATATTTTCAGCAAGCACTTGGAGAAGAAATTCCTAATAGAAAAAATCCAGGAACAACTTATTGTGTTTACACGAATTATGAAAGTGATTTTACTGGTGATTATACTTATTTTATTGGTGAAGAAGTAAATTTTTTGAATCCTGTATCAAAGGAATTTTCTGCTATCATTATACCGGCTCAAAGTTATGCAAAGTTCACAAGTCAGCCTGGAGCTATGCCGGGAGTATGTATTGGTATGTGGCAAAATATCTGGAGAATAAAATCTGATGAGCTGGGAGGAAAAAGAGCGTATATAGCTGATTTTGAGGTTTATGATAACCGTGCTTTAGATCTAAGAAAAACGGTTCTTGACATCTACTTGGGAGTTAAATAATAAAGAGGTTACTAATCTAAGTAAAATAAATATAAATATAAAGGAGGAGTTAGTATGCAAGTTTCAGTTTCTGGTCAGCATCTATCTATCGGGTTATCTCTACAGGAGTATGTAAAAGAAAGAATGGGCGGCTCGATAAAAAAATATTTTGACCATGCCCCAAGTGCAACTGTACATTTTAACAAGCAAAATCATGATTTTTCCTGTGATATTGTCGTAAATGATGGAACAGGGAGGCATATTGTTATTAAAAGTAATGCTTCTTCTGATGATGTTTATTTTGCTTTTGATGCTGCCCTTAGTAAAATTGAAAAACAGCTGAGGAAATATAAATCCAAATTAAAGGATCATTCAAGCAAAATAAAAGTTTCAGAAGTAATCCCAACTACTACTAAATATGTAATTTCGCCAACCAAAATTGATGATGAGTTAGAAGATCAAGAAATAGATCTAGATAACCCAGTAATTGTCGCAGAAAAAGCAACAAAAATTTTAAAATTATCAGTAGGGCAAGCGGTAATGAAAATGGATCTTGAGGATTTGCCAGCTCTAATGTTTAGGAACGTTAAAACTGATAGGATTAATGTAGTCTATTATCGCAAAGACGGTAATATTTCCTGGGTAGATTCTTATTAACTTCTACTTTGAAATGACAGGAATAATATTTAATAGAAAGGAGGATGAAGTAGCAGTTATTGCTCCTTCTTCTGGCTGCCAAAATGGCAAAGAAAAATTGCATGCTGGAATTAATTTGCTTGAATCTCAAGGGTTTAAGTGTAAATACGATAAGAATATTTTATCTAATGATGCAAGCTTAGATTATTTTGCTTCTTCAAAAAGTCAGCGTATTTATGATCTTAGAAGTGCACTAGTTGATCCTAAAGTCAAGATTATTTGGGCTTTCCGTGGAGGATATGGGGCGTCAGAAATAGTTTTTGATTTTGTAGATTTAAAACCAAACGAAATCAAGCCTAAAATTATCATTGGATTTAGTGATATAACAGTTTTATTATTACTGTTTTGGCAAAAATTTAAAATGCCAGCAATTCATGGTTCTGTTTTAAATGCGCTTATCGATAAACAGGCTAACATGCTTAATCCTATTATTTCGGTATTATCTTCTCGTGAGGTAAAATTTGCCCTTAACCCTTTAAATGAGAAAGCAAACAATGCCGTTATTACTTCTAAAATTACCGGCGGGAATTTAGCAGTTATTTGTCACCTAATAGGTTCTGTACTTACTATTGATACAAAGGATAAAATAGTTTTCCTCGAAGACATTAATGAAAAAGGCTATCATGTTCATCGTTACTTATTGCAAATGAAAAATGCTGGGCTTTTTTCTGGTGCAAAAGCTTTGATTTTTGGTGATTTTGCTAATTCTGATGATAAGATTATCCCTTCAATAAAAAATTTCTGTAATGACCATTTAACTATACCAGCTTTTACAACCCAAGGAATAGGGCATCTAGAGAGTAATTATCCGATAACTATTGGGGGTGATGCAGAAATAAGGAGTTGTAATTTGACAGTCAAAAGCCCGTTTGGATTAATTTAGATGCCAATAAGAATCGCAACAAGAAGAAGTAAATTAGCTCTGATTCAAACAGATTTAGTTATCAAAAAATTAAAAGAATGTTTTCCTAATATAAACTGCGAAATAGTTCCGGTAATAACTACAGGTGATAAAATAACTGATAGGAATTTATATGATATTGGTGGTAAAGCTCTGTTTTTAAAGGAATTGGAAGAAAAATTGCTTACAGGCGAAGTGGATCTTGCAATTCACTCACTTAAAGATGTTCCAGGAATATTACCTCTAGGCTTAGAGATAGCTGCAGTTTTAGATAGAGAAGATCCTAGGGATTGTTTAGTTTCATATAAATATAAATCATTAAATGAACTACCTAACGGAGCTATAATTGGTACTTCTTCTGTTAGAAGGAAGGTAATTCTTCAAAAAATCCGTCCTGATCTTAAGATTATTCCTTGTAGGGGTAATATCCAAACCAGGCTTGATAAACTTTCAGGCAATAATGCTCCTGATGCAATAATACTTGCATGCGTAGGTCTTAAGAGGTTAGGGATATTTGACGAGAAATATTGTTTTGCTTTAACTGTTGATGAGATGATTCCATCTGCTGGGCAAGGAACTATTGCTATTGAAAAAAGGTCTGATAATCAGAAAATTAATGATATTTGCAAAAAAATTAATCACTTGCCTAGCTGGTATTTAAGTCAGGCGGAAAGGGAATTTCTTGCGTATTTTGATGCAAGTTGTAAAACTCCGATTGCGGCATATGCTGAATATATTGATGAATCAACAATTAAAGCGCGGTATATGTATGGTGATTTTGAAGGGAAGTGTTTAGAATTCCATACTGAAACCGGTGATAAAATCCGTGGAAAAGAAATAGCCATTAAGGCCGCAAAAATTATAGAAGCAAAGAAATATTAAAATTAGGGTGCATACAATAATGAAAAAAATAGTTTTAATAATAATATTATCATTTTTATTTCCCGTGTTTGCTAACAATGTTGCTGATGAAGTAGAAAATTTAATTAACGAAACTGATCCGAATATAAATATCGGTTTTAGAATAAGAAATCTTGATAAAAATATTATTATTTATGAGAAAAATGTTAATCGTTATTTTACTTTTGCCAGTGGTTTAAAATTTATTACTTTAACTACACTTCTTGAAGAACTAGGCGGGGATTACAAATTTGATAGTTCAATTTCAAGGGTTGGTAACGATTATTATTTAGATATTCATGATCCCGAGTTTACCACCGATGATTTAGATGCGTTAGTTTCATCTTTAAAAAGTAAAAATATAAGCTCTATCAAAGGTAATTTTTATATTATTAATAAAGAATTTCTACTTCCTCCGTTAACGCGTACGAAAACTGTAAGTGATACAGTTTATTGTAATACTGGCATCATTACTAGGTTACATATTAATAAAAATTGTGCAAAGGTTAATGTTTTACCTACTGAAATTGGCCAGAAAGTCAAGGTATCAGATACTGAGCTTGTACCTTATAAAATAGAAAATAGGTTAGTTACTACCCCAGATAGTAATATAGACTTAATATATACCAGTATTGATAGAGATAAATATATAATTTCTGGGACATTAAATAAGTCTACTAAGTTATTAACAATAGGAGCCGTTACTAACGATAATTTGAATAATGTAAGATTAGTATTAAAACTTCTTTTACAAAAACATGGTATCAATTTAAAGGGCAAAATATTGCCATCTATAGCTGTTAAAAATTCTCAAATAATAGCAATAAAGAAAAACCATTTTTTTGCAATTGCGAGTCAAGCTATGAAAAAATCGGATAATTTTGTTACTGATTATCTATTAGCTGAAGCAAGCAGTATAAATAAGGAGATGATAAATGAAATAGGTAATAGGCAGATGGAGTGGCGCGATGCTGGAAGGTTACTTAAGAGGCTAGTGCAGAAACATACAGGTGTGGATATAACTGATTCTTTAATTGAAGACGGATCTGGTATTTCAAGAGTTAACGTTTTAACTGTTTCTCAAATAGATGCAATACTGCAGGTGATAGCTAAAAAACCAAATTTTTCTGAAATTTTATCAATGCTTGCTACGCCGGGTGAAGAAGGTACTTTAAAAAATAGATATTCAAAAGATATTAAGCTATATGCAAAAACCGGTCGCTTAACAGGTGTGGTAAGTCTCTTAGGATATTTTTATAATACTAAAGGAGAATTACACAGTTTTGTTATAGTAATTAATAACATATATGGAGATACCAATAAATATATTAAATTAGAAGATAGTATTTTAGGCTTATTCCAATAATATTTAGGTGAATTTTACCGTTTCTAATACCAAGTACCGCTAAATTAACTATAAAACTTATCAAAAAACAATTTCAAAGCTTATAAATATTGCTACCATAAGTAGATAAATTTGCACCGATTGAGAATATTATGAGACGAAATAATACTCTTAATGGGTTAAGTAAAAAAAGTTTTAAATTCTGCTTGTGTTATGGCTTGGACTATCGATCATATAATATTTTTTTCCTTTTTAATTATTAATATAATTCTTGGCTTAAAATCAAGTAAAGGCATTACCTCAATAACCCAATATGCCATAGGTGATAGAAACTTTTCTACTGCTGTATTAGTTTCAACTCTTGTTGCTACATGGGTTTCTGGCTCATTTTTTGGTAATATCCTGATAGAAACCTATAAAACAGGATTATATTATTTTATCCCTGTTTTATTTGAAGTTGTTTGTTTTTTTATAGTAGGTTATTTTTTTATTCCCCGTATGAGTGAATTTTTAGGAAAGCTTTCAATTGCTGAGGCAATGAATGATATATACGGGCAAAAAGTTAGAATTGTTACTAGTATATCAGGTTTTATATTTGTTAGTGGGTTAATAGCAGTGCAATTAAAAATAGCCGGTAGCATTTTTGAATATATTTTAAATATCAACAGTTTATATGGAATTATCTTATCAGGTTTAATTATCACATTATATTCAACTTTAGGTGGTATAAAATCAGTTACCTTTACGGATGTTATCCAATTTTTTACTTTCGTAACTATTCTACCGGTAATTGTTTATTATTTCTTTTTTGGCATAGATGGTATCACGATTTTTTTCTCCCTGGCCAAACATCCTAATTTTAATTTCTCTGATATTTTTACTTTCAGTAACGATAAAATATGGATGCTTATTTCTCTTAGTTTGTATATGGTAATACCTGCTTTTAATCCTGCTATTTTTCAAAGAATAGCGATGAGTAAAAATATTAAACAAGCTCAAAACTCTTTTTATATATTAGCATTTATAGTTTTTATCTTAATTCTTTTAGTAGGATGGTTAAGCGTTCTTTTAATGTTTCGAGAAAATTTTACTGGGGGCACTAATATAATACATTCATTATTTGACATAACGCCTCCTATTTATAAAGGTTTATTACTTATAGGTATTGTAGCAATGGTAATGAATTATTAACTGCTCGTATAGTTTCTTTTTTGCTGGGTATATCAGGTATTTTGTTGTCTCTAAAGGATATAGGAATATTTAGACTAGCAGTATTGACAGCTTCTTTCTATATGTGCATCGTTACTGTACCTTTTATTATGGCTGTATTAGGGTATAGAACTCCTTACGAAAAAGTTGTGCTAGCGGGGATGGCTGGTGGTTTTTTAGTAAATATTTTATGGATGTTGTTAGATATAACCATAATTGATGGTGTAATACCAGCGATGTTAGTTAATTGGTTTGTCCTAGTTATTATGCACAAATATTACTATTCCAAAGAAAAAATCAATATCGCCAATTAGAATAAGTTTAAACAAAGCGTTTATATATCTTGATTGTCTGTATCAAATTTCTTCTTCAAATAGGGTATCCTGATTATATATCTGATTTTTCGGTTTCGGTAAGCCAAGATGTTCAAAAGCATTAGCAGTTACCACTCTACCTCGTGATGTCCTTTGCAGATGTCCTATTTGAATTAAATAAGGTTCTATTGCTTCTTCTATACTATCTCGCTGTTCTGAAAGAGCAGCAGCTATTGTTTCAACCCCTACCGGTCCGCCGTTATAATTGTCGATAATAAACCTCAAATAACGATAATCATTACTATCTAATCCTGCTTTATCCACCTCTAGCTTATTTAAAGCAATATCGGCTATTTTCTGATTGATTTCCAGGTGATTATCCACTGATGCAAAATCACGTACTCTTTTAAGAAGCCTTAGGGCAATTCGTGGTGTGCCCCGAGAGCGGCGGGCTATTTCTTTTGCTCCGTCATCTGTAATTTTAGTATTTAGTAATTTTGCAGCTCTGGCTAAAACACTTTGCAGTTCTTCAGAATTATAAAAATTGAGGCGCAACGGAATACCAAATCTATCACGAAGAGGGTTACTAAGTAGGCCAAGTCTAGTAGTTGCTCCTATTAAAGTAAATTTTGGTAGGTCTATTCTAAGTGACCTTGCTGCTGGTCCTTCTCCTATTATTATATCAAGTGAGAAATCTTCCATGGCCGGATATAATATTTCTTCAATACTAGTATTTAGTCGGTGGATTTCATCGATGAATAATACGTCATTTTCTTGTAAGTTAGTCAGGATGCCGGCAAGATCTGCTGCTTTTGATAGAGTAGGGCCACTAGTTGCTTTAAAATTAACTCCCATTTCTTTTGACACTATTTGCGCTAAAGACGTTTTACCAAGGCCAGGTGGGCCATAAAAAAGCGTATGGTCTAATGATTCACTACGGTTTTTTGCAGCCTGAATAAAAATACCAAGATTGGCTTTAATCTGTTCCTGGCCGATAAAATCTTTAAGTAAATTTGGCCTAAGGTTAATTTCATTGTCTGTTTCTAATTTTTCGCTTTGCAATATTTGTTTGCTCATAAATTAACCTGATATTCAGTTTTTTAGTGCTAATTTAATCAGCTCGTTTAATGAAATATTTCTATCCTGGGCAAGGAGTGTATTTACTCTGTTTTGAGCTTCGGCTTTATTTACCCCAAGAGCCACAAGGGCTGATATAGAATCAATAGCAATATTATTGATTCCGGAATCCTTGCCAGCAGAACTGGTAATAGGAATTTCAGAAATATAGCTTGAGGAATATTTATCTTTTAATTCGGTAATTATTCTTTCTGCCAGCTTTTTGCCAACTCCTGAAACCCTGCTAAAAGCTGTCGTATCTTTTGTTGCTAAGGCATAACTGATTTCATCTGGGCTTAAGGTTGATAAGATGGCAAGGGACATCCTAGTACCGACTCCTTTCACCGATTGGAGTAAGGTGAAGCTGCTTTTTTCCTCACTGCTATAAAAACCGTATAAGTGTATATGATCTTCCCTTACGTGGGTTTCGATTAATAACATAACGGAGTCGCCTGGGGTTAGATTTGCTAGAGTTTTGCTTGAGCAAAAAACCAGATAACCGACACCGCCAACATCAATGATAACATGATCATGATAACATGAATCAACTATACCTTTAAGTTTGCCTATCATAGAAGAAAAATAGTTTTATTATTCATATTTAATCGCTATAATAGCAGCTGAAAAATTTTAAGCAATAAATCATCCCTAAGAAATATTTTGCGTGTTTCAGAAAAAACTTCATATTTAATCGCCTTTTTTGCTACTGCAATTCATTACTATGATTATGCTCTGTTTGGTCTATCAGCATCAGTAATATCTAGTCAATTTATGCCTGAAGGCTCAAATAGTGACAAATTACTGAATTTTTTTATGATATTTAGTATTTCAGTAGCTGCAAGACCTATCGGGTCAGTTATTTTTGGTCGTATCAGTGATAAAATAGGTAGAGTTGTATCGGTTAAAATTACTACCATAATATCAGCTTTTTCTGCCTTAATTATTTCTATATTACCTGATTATGGAAGGGTAGGTTTGTGGGCAACTATCGTTTTGACTATATGCAGAATGCTGTTTATCATGAGTTTAGCGGGAGAAACTGATGCTATAAAAATTTATATAGCTGAGAAAATTGGCAAAAAATCCCGTCATTTAGCTAGCGGTTTGGTTTCTTTTTCAGCGCAATTAGGCGCCTTAATAGCTGCCTGTATGTACCATTTTACCTTAAGTGTTTCTGAAATTACTTGGCTTTGGCGTGTTAATTTTGCTGTTGGCGGAATACTTGGCGTAAGTGTATTTCTGCTGAGAAATTTTTTGCGTGAGAGCAGTCACTATATACAAAATAAAACAATAGATAAAGGAAAAGAGGATTCTAATTTAGCAGAAATAATATCCCAAAATAAGTTAAAGTTTTTTTTAACCTTAATGCTTAATGGAGGGATTGGAGCAAGCTATAATTTTTTAGTAATTTTTTTGAGTACTTTTATTGCTAAGGTTATCGGAAATATTTCTATCCATGAAGCTGCAGAAAATAATATAATTTTAATTATAGTCTATGCTATTTCATGTTTAATTTCCGGTGTTTTAGCTGATAGAGTTTCTATATATAAACAGATATTTATATCCCTGCTACTAACCTTAAGCTTGCTTTTTGTAATGCAAATTTTAAGTATTAATAAGCTATACTTCTTCCCGCTTCATATGCTCGTGGTATTTTTTGTACCGATTTATATGATACCAATCCAAATTAAACTACAATCAATATTTTCAGTAAATATAAGGGTTAGAATGTGCAGTCTAGGGCACTCGCTCGGCAGCATGATTCTATCTTCAACTATCCCATTTTTCTGTATGGTGTTGTGGAAATATACTGAAAATTTTTCTATAATTTATGCCTATTTCATGGTAATAATTTTACTAATTATTAGCGGGACTTTTGTAGTAATGAGAGAGTCGTATAAAAATATGTTTGAAATATAATATTTTGACCAAGTTTCTAACTTATTACTTTCTTATTTTAGAAAATTAGATGACTAAATATTTTTTTGCTGTTATCTTGAAAAGCTGTTAGAAGCTATTAACTTGCGGAACTTAAATTTCTATGTAGATATGATTGATTTAAAAATTGCTAGAAACTATGCTTCTTCCTTGTTTGATAATATTAAGTCCGATGCAGACCGTCAAAAAGTTTTAGAACAGATATCGGCGTTTAATCAAGTTCTATTAAATTCAAAGAAGTTAAGTTTTATTTTATATTCACCGTTAGTTTCTAAAAGTGATAAGATAAAATTAATAGAGAATCTTGTAAACGAGTTAAAACTAGAGGAAATAATAACCCGGTTTTTTAAAATTATTGTTAAAAATTCCCGTTTTGAAATACTAGAATCTGTGGTAAATGAGTATAAAAAACTCTTAAATGAAAGCAAAGGGGTAAAACTTGTTACCTTAGAGTTCGCGGTTAAACCCAATAAGAAGCTAGTAAATATGATTAGGGAATATTTAGAAAATAAATTAAGCAAGACCGTTGAATTTAATGTTGTTGAAAATGAATCACTAATTGGTGGAGTAATAATAAAGCATGATAGCCTACTTTATGATTATTCTATTGCTGGGGCTCTAGATAGAGCTGCTAGATTAGCAAAACTTGTAAAACTATGAATAAGAGTTTTACTAAGTAAATTTATTATAATGTTTAAGGAGTTTTAAGAGATGAAGCTAAATCCGTCTGAAGTTTCTGAAATTTTAAAAAGAGAGATAGGGAATATAGACCAAATTTCTGCACTAAATGAAGTTGGCTATGTGGTAGCAGTGGGCGACGGTATTGCCAAAATCTACGGTATAGATAATGTTCAAGCCGGAGAAATGGTAGAATTTGCTTCTGGTGTAAAAGGCATGGTTCTTAATCTTGAGACTGATACGGTAGGTGCCGTAATTATGGGCGATGATAGAGCTGTTATGCAAGGTGACATGGTAAAAAGAACAGGGGATATTTTAAGTACTACTGTTGGTCCTGCTATGCTTGGGAGAGTTGTTGATGCACTTGGTCATCCAATTGACGGTAAAGGACCTATTAATACTACAGAATATAGAAGAGTAGAAACTAAAGCTCCTGGTATTGTAGTAAGAAAAAGTGTACACGAACCTGTTCAGACCGGAATTAAGGCGATTGACGCTCTAATTCCTATCGGTAGAGGCCAGAGAGAATTAATTATCGGTGATCGCCAGACAGGTAAGACTGCGATTGCAATAGATACTATAATAAACCAAAAAAATGCTCATTTAGAAGACAATACTACTGATAAAATTTTCTGTGTTTATGTGGCAATTGGACAAAAAAGGTCAACTGTTGCGCAAATAGTAAGAAGGTTAGAGGAAGCTGGAGCAATGTCTTACACGGTAGTAGTAGCCGCAACGGCTTCCGATCCTGCACCGCTACAGTTTTTGGCTCCGTATACTGGCTGTACGATTGGCGAATATTTTAGAGATAATGGGATGCATGCGCTAGTGGTATATGATGATTTAACCAAGCACGCTATCGCTTACCGCCAGATTTCTTTGCTTCTTAGAAGACCTCCTGGTAGGGAAGCATACCCGGGTGACGTGTTTTATTTACATTCAAGGCTATTAGAAAGAGCTGCAAAACTCTCTGATAAAAACGGGGGTGGTTCCTTAACAGCCTTACCTATTATTGAAACACAAGCCGGGGACGTATCGGCATATATTCCGACTAATGTAATTTCTATTACCGATGGTCAAATCTTTTTAGAAAGCGAATTGTTTCACAAGGGTATTAGGCCGGCTGTAAACGTAGGTATCTCAGTAAGTAGGGTAGGTTCGGCAGCCCAAACTAAGGCTATGAAAAAAGTTGCAGGTTCTTTGAAATTAGAACTTGCTCAGTTTCGTGAAATGGAATCTTTTGCCCAATTCGGTTCTGATCTTGATGCGTCAACACAGAAATTGATACAGCATGGCTTAAAGCTTACGGAAATTCTAAAACAGCTGCAATATTTCCCTTTTGTAATGGAGGAACAGGTAATAAGTCTCTATGCTGGAGTAAGAGGATACCTCGAAAAGATAAGTCCTTCTAATGTAAAAAAATTTGAACAGGAATTAATAGCAGATATCCACTTGAAAGAAGAGGGGATATTAAGGGCAATTAGGCAAGAAAAAGATTTAACTAAGGAAACGGAAGAGAAACTTAAACTTTACCTCGAGAATTTTTTAAGAGAATTTTTAGAGAATAATTAATATCATTTAGCATGTCTGGTTTAAAACATCTTAGAAATAGAGTTAAGAGCATAAAATCTACTCAGAAAATTACTAAGGCCATGCAGTTAGTATCGGCTGCTAAACTGAGAAGAGTTAAAGATCGGGCTGAAGCTTTAGATGATTATTCGTCTATTCTTACAAACATCATGAATGATGTTAAATTAAATCTTAACTTTATGAATTTAACCCCTTTTGAACAAAAGTTTTTTAACAACGAGGATGTAAAGGGTAAAACGCACTTGTGCGTAGTTATGACTTCTGAAAGGGGATTATGCGGTAGTTTTAATTCTCAGATAATAAAAGCAGTAAAACGGGATATTACTAAATATCAAGAGCAAAATGTTAAAGTAAAACTAATAATTGCCGGTAAAAAAGGATATGATGCCCTAAAAAACCAATATTCTGATCTAATAGAGGAATATTACCATATAACAAAAGAGCAGTACCTTCCTGTTGCGCTAGAAATCAAAAATAAAATTATTAGCTTAACCGACCAAGATAAAATAGATAGCTGTTCTATGTACTATAATGAGTTTAAAAATGCTCTTGTACAGATAATGACTAAAGTTAGTATTTTTCCTGTTGAACCTTTAAATATAAGTGAGCAGAAAGAAAATAGCAAATTACCTGATTCTCCTTTTGAATATGAAGGCTCTAACCTTGTAAGTAGTTTAATAGATTTATATATAATAGGCATGATAAAATACGGGTTCCTTCAAAATAAAGCCAGCGAAGAAGCTGCTCGGATGACCGCAATGGATAGTGCAACCAGAAATGCCGGAGAATTAATAGATAAGCTTACTTTACAGTTAAATAGATCAAGGCAGGCAATTATTACCACAGAACTTACGGAAATTATTTCCGGTGCTGAAGCTTTATAGGATTGTGAATGATAAAGTCTAAAGTGAAATTAGGCTTAGAAAATAAGGAGTTAAAAATGAAAGAAAGAACTGAGAAACAAGGAAGAATAACCCAGATTATTTCAGCCGTAGTTGATGTCCGATTCGACGATGGAACAAGATTACCAAATATTTTAAATGCGCTTGAGTGCGATAATAACGGTACAAGGCTAGTTCTCGAGGTAGCTCAGCACATTGGCGATAGTTCGGTTCGCTGTATTGCGATGGATTCAACTGACGGATTAGTTAGAGGTACACTTGTAAGAGACACGGGTAAACCGATACAGGTTCCGGTAGGTAAAGGTACCTTAGGAAGAATTATGAATGTAATAGGTGAACCGGTAGATGAAATGGGGAAAATTAAAAGTAAAGAGTTTTCTTCAATATATAATGATGCACCAAGTTTTGAGGATCAATCAACTGAGAGAAGCATTCTGGTAACTGGTATAAAAGTAGTAGATCTACTCGCTCCTTATGCAAAAGGCGGTAAAATAGGGCTTTTTGGTGGAGCAGGCGTTGGTAAAACAGTTATCATAATGGAATTGATTAACAACGTTGCTAAAGCTCATGGCGGTTATACAGCTTTCGCCGGGGTTGGTGAGAGAACTCGTGAGGGAAATGATCTTTATCATGAAATGATAGATTCCGGGGTTATTAATAAGGACGATTTAGAAAAATCAAAAGTGGCTCTTGTATACGGACAGATGAATGAACCTCCTGGAGCAAGAGCTCGTGTTGCTTTAACAGGCTTAACTATTGCCGAATATTTTCGAGACCTTGATGGCGGGCAGGATGTGTTGTTCTTTATCGATAATATATTCCGTTTTACTCAGGCCGGTTCTGAAGTATCGGCTACCCTTGGTCGTATACCTTCTGCTGTAGGTTACCAGCCAACTTTGGCGACAGATATGGGCTCTCTACAGGAAAGGATTACTTCCACCAAACGGGGTTCAATTACTTCTGTACAAGCGATTTATGTTCCGGCCGATGATTTAACTGATCCGGCTCCTGCTACGTCCTTTACGCACTTGGATGCAACTACGGTACTTAGTCGCCAGATAGCAGAACTTGGGATATATCCAGCTGTTGATCCGCTTGATAGTAATTCCCAGATTTTAGATCCAGATATCGTTGGAGAAGAACATTACACTATAGCGAGAGAAGTTCAGAAAATTTTACAGACTTATAAATCTCTTCAGGATATTATAGCTATCCTTGGTATGGATGAGCTCTCTGAAGAGGACAAGTTGATTGTTAGTAGAGCTCGAAAAATTCAAAGATTCCTGTCGCAACCTTTTCACGTAGCGGAAGTTTTTACCGGTATAAAAGGGAAATTTGTTAACCTTAACGATACAATTGCCGGTTTTAAAGGACTTGTCGAAGGGAAATATGATCATTTACCGGAAGCAGCTTTTTATATGGTGGGTACTATTGAAGAAGCTATAGAAAAAGCTGAAAAGATTAATGCTGCGTAAATTTATTAATGGCTAGTAAGCGGAATAATTGTATTTTATGGGTTTTTATAAATCTAATGATGGTTCGCAGGTTTTTAAGTAATCTAAAGCATTCCACAGTACTAATTAATACTAAACTAATTTTTAAAATTTTTGCTCTATGAATAATACTATATTAGTAAAAATTACTATGCCATCAGAAACTATATTTGAGGGGGAAGCAAAAATGGTTAATCTTCCTGGCTCTGAGGGTGTTTTTGGGGTCCTTCCCGGGCATGCCAAATTAATAGCTAAAATCACAATAGGTTGCATAAGTGTGTTTTTAGAAGATCACGAAAAAAAGTTTTTTATTTACGACGGAATAGCACAAATTACACCTTTAGAAGTAAATATAGTTTCTGAATTTGCAGTGGATTTGGAAGGGCAAAATAAAAATGGAATTTTAAGTAAGATTACGAATTTGAATACAGAGCGAGAACAGACTCAGGAAAATAGCCTAGAAGCTAAGTTACTAGAGAATGCAATAACTAAATATAATTCCTTACTTGATTTTATGGGAAATTGATTTGTGATAGAGTGTAGCAGAAAAATAGATTTTGATGCGGGGCATCGAGTTATTGGTCATAAGAATAAATGCCAGTATCTTCATGGGCATCGATATATTCTAGAAATTACGGCAGCAGCGTTAGAACTTGATGAAATCGGTATGGTTGCTGATTTTGGCGTTTTAAAGGAAATTATGAAAAGCTGGATTGATATCAATTTTGACCATAATGTAATTCTGCATAAAAACGACCATAAACTAGGGGAGAACATATCGAAATGGACGGGCCAATCTGTATACTATATGGATACAAACCCTACTGCGGAAAATATTGCTTTACATCTATGGCAAGATGTTATACCTCTATTATTTGCAAAAAGTTCATTTCGAATATTGAAAATTAGACTTTATGAAACTCCAAATTGTTATGTAGAAGTAAAATGAATAGCACGGAATTTTGCGTTATTATAACTACTACCGATAACTTAGGAAATGCTAATGATATTACGTCTTATTTAATTGAGAACAAGCTTGCGGCGTGTGTGCAATTGGAGGAGGTGCTAAGTTCTTTTTACTGGGAAGAAAAGCTTTGCCAGTCCAAAGAATTTCGCTTAATGATAAAGACTTTATCTGCTAGTTATAGCGATGTAGAAAAAGCTATAATAAAGCACCATAACTATAGTTTACCGGAAATAATTAAGCTAGATATTACAGCTGGTTTGTCCCAGTATTTAAATTGGGTAAGAGAAACACTTACATAAAACTAAATTATAATTATAATTTAAGAGGTCGAACTTGTTCCTAAGTATCTGCTAGTTTAGCCTGTTTTTATCAATTGGCTAAGAAAATTGCAATTCTAAATAATATATAGATATGAGGTTTTAAATATGAAACTTTGGCATAAAGTTACATTAGGATTAATTTTAGGAATAGTTTTTGGAGTATATTTACCTCAATATTCAGAAACTGTTAAGCCTATAGGTACCGTATTTTTACGGCTGATTCAGATGATAATTTTACCGTTAATTTTTTTCAGTTTAGTTTCAGGTATTACTAGTATGAATGACCCTAGCTCACTTGGTAGGGTAGGAATGAAATCTGTTCTAGCCTTTCTTGGTACTACATTTTTTGCTGTTGTATTCGGTCTTTTGGTAGCTTTTGTTTTAAAGCCAGGAGTTGGGGTAGTGATAGATTTTGGATTCCCTCAAGAAAGAAATTTTAAACAAGGCGGTTTTGATTTGACTGACTTCTTAATAAATATTGTTCCTAACAATATAGTGGGGTCATTTGCAGAAGGTAAAACTCTTCAAGTTGTATTCTTTGCAATTTTTACCGGAATTATTCTAAATAGTATGGGCTCATCAGCAGATTCTTTAAAAAGCTTTATTAATTCTGTAGCTAAAATGGTTCTAAAAATGATTTCTAAGGTTGTTGAATTATCTCCTTACGGTGCTTTTGCTTTAACAGCATGGGTAGTAGGGACTCAAGGCCTTGCTATTATGCTTAGCTTATCTAAATTAGTTGTTGCAATAACTGTTGCTATGGCATTGCAGTATTTAATTTTTGGTTTGTTTATAATGATATTTTGTAAGATGTCACCAATACCTTTTTATAAAAAAAGTTTCGAATATCAATCAATTGCTCTTTCTACCGGCAGTAGTAAAGCTAGCCTAGCTACTACGATGCAAGTTTGTCGCCAAAAGTTAGGGGTCTCAGAATCTAGTACGTCGTTTGTTCTACCGCTTGGAGCCTCAATTAATATGGACGGGATGGCAATTAACTTAGCCCTCACCACTGTTTTTTTTGCTCAGATGATGGGCATAGATCTCACTACTAGTGATTATATGGTAATAATATTAACGGCTACCCTTGGTTCCATGGGAGGAGCTGGAATACCAGGAGGTTCCCTCGTGATGCTTCCCATGATTTTAACTGCGGTAAATATGCCGATTGAAGGGGTGGCAATAATAGCCGGTATAGATAGAGTGCTTGATTTATTACGCACTGCTATAAACATTACGGGTGACGCTACAATTACCTTGATAATAGACAATAGTGAAGGTAACCTAAATAGAGAGTTATATAATTCTGATTGTAAATAATTATCATGTCAAAACTCAAGCTTCTTAGTTGCTGCTTTGTTTGTTCTGTTTTTACTATTTTTTCCATCAATTCTACTTTTGCAAAAGATGTTGAACAGGAGAAAACAGTTAAGATTGCTGCCGGTAGTGTACTAGAAGGTTATTACTTTATTGGTTTAAGATTATGCAGATATATAACTGAATCTAATGATGGTATACGCTGTGAAGTAGTACCCACGACCGGTAGCTTAGAGAATATAGATCTCTTAAGAAAAGGGGAGGTGGATTTTGCTTTTACGCAAGCAGAGTTGGCGGTGGATGCTTATAAGGGGAAGGGGTATTTTAATAATTCGAAACCATTTTCTGATATAATTCAACTGCTTAGGCTTCATGATGAAGCATTTACCGTAATTGCTAAGGATAAAGATAAAATCCTTGTCTTCGGAGATTTAGATGGAAGGAAAATATCAAATGGGCCTAAAAATTCAGATAGTACTGTAGCGTATAATCTTCTTGCTTCTCATTATAAGTTTAAAAAGCAACCAGAAGATATAGAGATACCTCATGAAGAATATGCAAACCAATTTTGTAGTGGAAAAGTTGATGCAATCATTTTAATGACTGGTCATCCTAATTCTTTAGTAAATCATATTACTCACTCGTGCGAATCCGATTTTGTGAGTATAGAAAAGGATAAAATTGATTTATTAGTTAGTCAAAATCAAGCTTTTAAAAGGTATATAATTGACGAAAAAGGATATCCCGGTATAAACAAAAGCGAGAATACATTTTCTGTATCTGCTATTTTTATTACCACAAATTCAGTGCCAAAAGAACTTATTTCTAATTTAATGCAGTATTTAAGAAAGAGAATGGATCAGTTCAAATTATCCTATCCCTTGTTGTATGATTTAGAAAATGATCATTTTACCTCTGGGTTTGTCTTGCCAGGGTTTGAACATAAATAACTTGTAAATACTATAAATATGTATAAAAATATAATTGTTCCAATAGACTTATCAGATAAACAATCAATAAAGGCCATTTTTCCTGCTGCTATTAATCTTGTTAAGGCCTTCGGTTCTGAATTACACCTTGTGCATATTATTCCCGACTTTGGGACAAAGTTGGTAGAAGATTATTTACCGAAAAACTGGATAAACGATCAAAAGGCAAAATATAATAAACAACTACAGGATTTAGTTAGTCTCTACATACCTGAAGAAATTATGGTTAAGTGCTATATTGGCCGTGGGGCTATATATGATGAGGTAATAAATTACTCAAATAAAGTAAATGCTGACTTGATTATTTTATCCGCTGTTCGCCCTCAGTTACGTGATTATATGCTTGGGCCGAATGCTTCTAAAATTGTAAGGCACTCATCTGTGTCTGTATTAGTCGTGCGTGAAGAGTAAGAAGTTTATTTTATTCTATCCTACTGAAGTGAATATTATCTGAAGCTTTGATTCTTTACCCTCTTAAATTATCAATATTTTCTTTATAATTACCATTGAAAATGTAGTTACCGGAGATTAACAAATTAGCACCTTGTTGCCGGCATAAGCGTGCTGTTTCTTGGTTAATCCCCCCGTCTACTGCAATTATAATGTTTCTGTTTTTCACTAAATTATAGACTTTTTGGATTTTGGATAGTTGATTCGACATGAATTTTTGTCCGCCAAAACCAGGATTAACAGTCATTATTAGAACCAAATCAATTTTCTCTAAAACATATTCTAAAATGTCTGGACTTGTAGTCGGCAATAAGGCTATTCCTACTTTAATTCCTGTATTTTTAATTAAATCAATTGTTCTATCTAGATGAACGGTAGCTTCAGGGTGAATAGTAATACAATTAGCGCCAGCATCTACATATTGGAAAACATAATTTTCTGGGCGCTCTATCATAAGATGTACATCAAACGGAAGTTTAGTATAATTCCTAATTTTCGAGATAACAGGCGGGCCAAAAGTTAGATTGGGAACAAACACGCCATCCATTACATCAATATGGATTAAATCTGCTCCAGCTTTTTCAAGCTTTTCAATATCCTGTCCTAAATTAGCAAAATCAGCAGATAATATTGAGGGTGCTATTTTAATCATTTTATATTTTTCCTTATAAATCAGCTATTGCCTTTAAAAATATTTTTCACTTTTTCTGGAATAATTTTAGTGCTTAAATTATATTTATTTTTTATATATTTGTATTTATTATGTACAATTTATATGAAAATATAATTTAACATTATTTTATGAAATTTACTATAGAAATTGCCCAAGATAATAATGAATGGGATTTATATGAAGAAATAAATCCTAAGTTATTTAAAAAAATCTTGGACAAAGTCATAAAAAATTACCCTAATTTTACTCAGGTTCAGAATATAGAATTATCGATACTGCTTAGTAACGACAAAAGAATAAAAAAGCTGAACCAGGAATTTAGAAATGAAAATAGCGCTACTAACGTTTTATCTTTTCCAGACTTAGATATAGATTTTAAGCAGATACTTGAATTTAAACCAGACCTAGATTATATATATTTAGGTGATATAGCATTTGCTTTTGAAACGATTTCTGAGGAAGCAAAGGAAAAAAATATACCTTTTTTAAATCATTTTAAGCATTTATTAGTACATGCAATATTACACTTACTTGGCTATGATCATATAAACGATGACGAAGCTGAAATAATGCAAAATATCGAAGTTAAAATTTTAAAAAAATTATCAATTCCTTCACCTTATTTATAAATAAACTAAATATTAACCATAAATTATGCCAGGAAAATCAGATATAGAAGAACCTCCCGAAACAACTTACTCATTTCCATATAAAATCAAAAAATTAATTAATAAGTTAAAAATATTACTTAATCGGCAAACTGAGCCTATAGATCAAAAGCTTAATCTTGAAGATAATTTAATCCAGCCAAACATTATTATCCAGAACTTCGAGAGTTTTGCCGAAAAAACCGTGGAAGACATAATGATACCAAGGTCTGATATAATTGCGGTAAGTTGCGAAGCTTCTCTTGAGGATATAAGTAAAACGATTATTAAATATGGTCATACCAGAACATTAGTATATAAGGAGAATCTTGATAATGTTATCGGGTTTTTACATATTAAAGATTTATTTGAAGTTATTGCTAAATCAAAGAAATATAATCTAAAAAAGTTAATGAGGAAACATATAGTATCTCCTCATTCTATGACTTTAATTGACCTTTTAAAACAGATGCAGATACACCGTACACATATTGCGGTAGTTGTGGACGAGTATGGAGGGACAGACGGTATTGTAACAATCGAAGATGTTATCGAAGCAATAATAGGTAGAATCAATGACGAGCATGATGAAAGCCTAGACGGAGAAAATATAGAAATCATTAAACCGGGTGTGATGATTGTTAATGCTCGAGTAGAAATAGAGGAACTAGAAAAAATTCTGGGCGTCAGTTTGAGAAAAGAGGAAGGTGAATTTGATACAATCGGGGGGCTTGTACTAGCTAAAATTGGAACAGTTCCGGAGAAGGGTGAAGTAATAGCTATTACTGAGGAAGTGACCATAGAGATACTAGATTCTACTCCCAGAGCTATAAAACAACTAAAAGTTATATGTAATAAGAAACAGGTTTATTAAGGATTGTTATAATGTTGCTCTTATGTTATGCTATTGCCATTAATAATTAAATTTAATATAGAAAAAATTATGAAGAAAATTGTAAAAAAATGGGAAGGAGGTGCCAAAAAACATGGTGGGTTTGGCAAGGCAATGGGTGTTCAAATAGATAAATGGATACAGAGTCCTGAAGAGCAAGCTAAAGAAATTAGAGAAGCAGAAGAGTTAAGGCAAAGGCTGGAAAACGAACGGTTAGCCAAAGAAGCAGAGGAGCTAAGGCAAAGGCTGGAAAACGAACGGTTAACCAGGGAAGCGGAGGAGTTGAGGCAACGGTTGGAAAACGAACGGTTAGCCAAAGAATCAGCAGCGGAAAGAGAAAAGTTAGTACAAGAGCAAAGCAGGCAAGTTGTAGAAGTTTCTAAAAAGCATGCAGAAGAATTAGAGCAGGTGGTACTGGCCAAAAAACTTTCAAAAGAGTCGTTTAAAAAATCACAAATAGAGAAAATAGGAGATTTTTTAAGCAGGTCCGAAGATGTTAGTGATGAAGCAGCTTTTCCTGCGATGGATATTGTAAAAAATTGGACATCGACTTATGCAGAGCTGATTGAAAAGTTACACGGCTTCGGAGATGAAGCTCTCGATAAATTCCTAAGTAGTGTAGAAATTGCCGGTGATAGCAGTTTCTAGGGAAATCTAATATTGAAAATTTAAAGCCAGTACCATTCTTTAATTTTATACTCTAATTTTAGGTAAATAATAAGGGTTAAAGAGGTTATTGGCTTTTTTATTATTTATTTCAATAAATTATAGTGCCGTCTAAACCTTTATAAGTAAATTTAAAAACTTTTAAAATATCCAATACAAGTAAAAGTAACTGAGATAACCTTAAGCATTATTTATCAGCATGAGAGGAGTAACCCCGGCTTGGAAAGCTTATTCCAGCTGTAAGAAAAAAGCTAGCCTTCGTTAGCAACCCTTTTTTAACTTTAAAGAAATGCTGCCCAAGAATGATCCATAGTAAATTATGTGGCAATAATTTTGGACAGACACGGTTTCCTGGCCACGCTTTATAATTAACTAAATCTACTTAAATAACCCTTTTAATTGCTTTTTAACCTCAGATTCTAATTCTTTGGCCGGATTTTTTTGCTCGAGTGGAGTAGGTTCTTGAGGTTCTGCCGGTTGCTGGGATGTTGGTTCATCATTTCCTGTACCGCCGCCAATAATACCTTTTAATATATCTTCAGGTTTTTTATTTTTTCTTATATTATCTATTACATTAGTTAAGACATTTTTTATTAAATGTTCCTGGAGAGCTTTTGTATCTAATTTGTGTTGAGGGTTGTCCAAGGCTCCGTAAATATGAGCTTTTAAAGGAGGCATAGATTTTATGTCCATGTTTATTGTGCTCTTTACATCTATCGTATATTGGGGAAGGTTAACACTTCCGATAGCAGACATATTTACAGAAGGGGCGTCTAAATTGCATTTAGTAATGTTAGCAATTCCGGATTTTATATTAGTATCGATTTCTAACTGGTTAAAAGCGGTTTCCCCACCGGAGAATGAATAATCCAGACCTTTTAAAAAACTTTCGAGGTTCTTGATGTTTTTTAAGTTATGAAGTATTTTCTGTAAATCGAATCCGCTAACTTTACCATTAACGGCTGTTAGTTTAGCACTACCAAACAAATTGCTTACATACTGGTATTCAGTTTGACCGCTGGTTTTTAAATCGGTATCAAAATTGACTTTGCCTTCAGTAACTTTAATTCTTCTTCCAGTATGGATCATATTCTTTAGGTGAGCTCCTTTTAAATTTGCTTTAAAATTTACCGGTTGGGATGGCTCAGACGCAACCTGGCCCGAGGCTTCTAAATGGCCCCCATATAAATTTCCGCTTAAAGATTTTAAATGCAAAATTCCATCGGTTAATTTCATAACTGTTTTTATGCTATCAAATACTAGTTCTCCTTTAATAACTTTCTGAATTGTTATTGTAGCATCACCATCCATTTTATTAAAAAATGATAAATCTATTTTGCTCTTCGACCAGGGAGACGTGTTAAATGAGGGCTCGTTTTTAGCATTTGGGTTACTAGGAGAAGAGGAAATATTGCCGTTAATTATGCCTTCTAAATCTAAGGTAGACATTTTTAAATTTAATAAGATTTTTGGTTTTACATTAGATAAATTTAAACTCAGTAAACCATTAATATTAAGAGGAGTATTATTTAAAGAAAAAGTAGATTTATCTAACGATACTTCAATAAGTTTTTTAAAGTCTCCTTCAACTTTTGCAGATAAAGAATAACTTCCTAGTCCTGAATTCGGAGTAGATTTTTGTAATTGCCCTAGGGTTTGTCCTAAATTGTTTCCGGAACTTACTAAAGTTAAATATGGTTTTATATTATCTTTTAGAATAATATCTCCTTTAATAATATTAGTAGTTTTTGCTGCTATTATTATATTATCAGTTTTAAACGTATCTTTTATTTTGGTAGTTTCTCCTTTAATTTGCAGATCACTAATATTAATAGGCAAATCTATAGCAAATAAGTTGCTAAAAGTCTTGAGATGATTAGTATTTATATCATAACCAACGTTTAAATCCTTATTCCAGTTCCTAAGACTGAAGCTACCGCTTAAGTTAGCTTTATCCACAGTTAGATTTATGTCTCGTAAAAGTAATTGTTGATCCAAATACGATAAATTTGTTGAGAAAGAAAAAGGTTGGCTAATTATTGAAGCTGGTAAATCTTTAGCGGTAATTTTTAATGCGCTAATTATAGGTTCAAGTGCAGGAGCTTTTATATATATTTTTGTATGTAAGCCTTTATCCGCTCTAGCAAGAGTAGAAAAAATAATATCTGAATCACCAGGATTTAGTTTTAGAGTTAAATCCGCCTCGTTTTTTTCAATATTATAGTTAGAGCTACCTTTAGCAATTAATTCTCCAAAATTAATATCAATATTAGTAACTTTTACTAACTTTTTATCGGCGTTAATATTTAAAGCAACTTTGTGTTGTACGTTATCGTCAATATTAAGGCCTGGTATAAAATTTTTAAGATTTTTAGCATTTCCTTCTAACTGTAATTTACCGATAAAATTTGTAGTTTTAGGGTCAAAATTACCCGATAGGTTAATTTCTTCTTTTAAGAAATTAACACTTGCTTTTAAAGCTATAGTTTCGTTATTCCCTTTGATATCACCTTTGATATTATAATCCTTGTTAGTAGAGTAAAATTCACAGGTTAAGTTATTAGGTCCACGGAAGTTTTTGATTTGTAGATTATCAATTTCAAAAACTTTTAACTCGGAGCCTGTATTAATTTCTTTAATATAATTTATTTTAGCTTCTAGAATCTTAAAAGAGTGTATGTATAATTCACTTTTTCCTTCAATTTTTGAAGATTCCCTGTTGGAGTTTGCTTCAGGAGATACTGATTTTGAAAAATCCCAAGAAGTAGAACCATTTGCTAGCTGTTCAAGATTAATTACGGGTTGATTAACTTCTACTTCTGAGATTACTATATTTCCAGTAAGTAAAGAGAATAAAGATACAGATGCTGTTACTTCTTTTGCTTCAAATAGGCAAGGGTATTTCGCTCCAGGTACTGATGAAAGTTTTACATCTTTAAGTTTAATTTCTGGATTTGGTAATAAGGATAAGCTCATCGGCCCGTTTATTTCTAATTCTCTTCCTATTGTTTCTTTTATTTTTTGAGAAGCTATTACTTTGTATTTACCTAGGGGGATAAAAAGTGGAATTATTAGCAATAAAACAAGACAACAAATAAGCAGTAAGCCTGAGTATTTTAAAAATTTCTTCACACGAATATCCTTAATCTATTATTAGCAGTTCAATGATTGTATATAAATTTATTTTAACAAGCAAGAGGGTTAAGATTTTATTGGCAGTTAGCTTGAATAAGAATTTTTTATAGCGCAAGCGAAATAATTAACGTCAATGTTATCCGATAAATACCACGTATCAGTCATAATATCGAATTTTAAACCGGTAAGGTTTTTAAGGTGAAAATTATTCGCTTCAAGTATCTTGCACAATTCTGAAGGTTTTAAAAACTTGGAGTAATTGTGAGTATTAATAGGAACCCATTTTAGTATATACTCGGCAGCAATTATTGTTTGGGCATAAGATTTTATAGTACGGTTAATAGTTGAGAGGATAAGAATGCCGGCTGGTTTTAATAACTTTAGTAAATTTTGGATAAATGCCCTTTGATTTGATACGTGTTCTAGGACTTCCAAACATAACACAACATCATATAACTGATCGGGAAAATTACTAATATATTCTTCAACAGTGGTATTTATTGTGTTTATAGTCAAATTATTATTTTTTGTATATTCTGATAACGCTTTTATATTGTAGGAATTTGCGTCAATAGCTGTAACCCTAGCCCCTAACTTGCAAATAGGTACGCTTACTAATCCGCCCCCGCAACCTACATCGATTATATTCAGATTTTTTAAAGGGTTTAAATCATCATTTCCTGTAATATTAAAATGCTCGGTAATTTTATTATTAATATATTGTAATCTAATAGGACTGATTTGATGCAAAATCTTGAATTCCCCGGATTGATCCCACCATTCATTCGAAGTCTTATTAAATTTGTATAATTCGTTTTGGTCTATTGATGATTCTTTATTCATAGCACTTTACAAGGTACAAGAAAGAAGCTTAATTAATAAATTGTGCTTCAAAAGGTTACTGCAAACTGATAGAATGTTCAACGATTAAAATATAACCGATACCTATAAGCAGTATTTATGGCTTTAATTGTCCAAAAATTTGGTGGTACCTCAGTTGCTGATACCATAAGGATTCAAACGATAGCAAAAATCATTTTAAAAGAATATGATGCGGGTCATAAACTAGTAATAGTTGTTTCCGCTATGGCTGGGGTCACTAACTCTTTGATTGCTAAGTGCAGTGAGGTATCGCAATTAAATACATATGAACATATGCAGGAGTACGATGCTGTCGTAGGTAGCGGTGAAATTTTAACTTCTGGGCTAGTTGCTCTTGAATTACAAAGACTAGGATTAAAGGCTCGCTCTTTACAAGGATGGCAAATACCTATTTTAACAGACGATGTTTTTGCTAATGCTCAGGTAGAATCTATCAATTCTGACTTTATTCATGATTTGCTAGCAGAAGGAATTATTCCGGTTATTACTGGTTTTCAGGGAGTGACTAACAAAAAGCAGCTTACAACTCTTGGTAAAGGCGGGTCTGATACAACGGCAGCATTAATCGCAGCAGCAATTGGAGCAGATAGAGCAGATATTTACACAGACGTAATAGGAGTATTTAGTGCTGATCCGAGAGTAGTTCATGATGCTATTAAAATTGATTATATAACATGCGAGCAAATGCTCACCTTAAGTAGCTGCGGGGCAAAAGTGTTGCATTCAAGAGCAGCTCTTGCCGCTGCTAGGTATAAATTCGACATGAAAATATTATCGTCTTTTGATGATAATCCGGGAACATTAATTACCTCAAAAAATTTTGATAAGGTATCTAAAATGGAAAAAAGATTAATTACTGCAATAACTTCAAACAAGAATATTATACAGATTGATATTACCTGCGCCCCAGATAGGTTTTCTGAAGTAAATGACAAATTTACCGAAGAAGGCTTAATTGTAGATAAAATAGAGATTTACGACCATAACAAGATAAATTTGATAGCGAGCCTAGCTGATAAAAATAAATTTCAAGCTACTTTAGATAATTTAAAAAGCCTCTCTAAAATATTAAATTATGGTATAAAATCAAACATTTCTACAGTAACGGCCGTGGGATATGGTATAAAAAATGATGGCGGTATCTGTTTCAATATTATTAACTTATTAAGCAATCAAGAAATAAAGGTAAAAGGAATTGATTTAACAGAAACCAGATTTACCGTTGTTTTGGAAGATCAGGATACGGAAAAAGCTATTAAATTACTGCATAAACATTTTAAGCTTAATGATAAAAAAGATGGCTAAATGCAACGATCTGAGCAATCTATAATTAGAAAAGGTTTTGGTTTTATAGGGTTAATTTCCTATATAAAAAATCCTTTATCTTTACTCCTTTTAATTCTTTCTTGCTCTGCTTTTATTATATTCTTACAACAAATATCTTCCCATAACGATAAAGCACTTCTTTATGGCCAGATAACTTTTTGGCTATGGATGACTATGTTTTTTTCTATGTTTATGGAATTTGCTTATAGTAGAAAAAAATTTAAGTTTATCTCCGAAAAAATTACTAACAACCATGCGTTAATTAAAAAACTTAATTCACTCGATAATATTGATGATTATCAAAAAGTGAAAAAAAGTTCTATAAAATCCGGCAATTTAATTTTGTTACACAGCGGTGATGAAGTGCCTTTTGACGGTGAAGTCATAAAAGGCATGAGTTATGTTAATGAGACTGATATAACCGGCTCTTTAGAGCATAAATTGAAAAGTCCAATTAAAGACAACATCTTGATAGCAGGTAGTATAGTAGAAGGAGGGGATTGGATTGTAATGAAAGTCAGTTTTGCTAGTAATAAGTCCTTCTTTACTAGGGTAGGTAGATTACTTCGGAACATAAATAGGCAACCCATACCTTCTGAGATCGCTTTGCAAAAGTTAATGATAGGGTTATCCATACTATTTGCTAACGTAGTTTTTGTTATATGGGTAATAGCTAGTTATTCCGGTGTAGAAATACCGGTTATTTATCTTATTGCTCTAATGGTGGTACTGCTTCCTACCACAATTTCTACCTTACAAAGAGTGATTATTTATAATGGAGTAGTAAAACTTGCTGCACGTAATATAATAGTTCAGGATCAAATAGCTTTTGATAATGCGGTGGATCTTGATATCGTATTACTTGACAAAACTGGTACTTTAACCCTTGGGCAAAGGAAAATGGTTAACTTCAAATTAACTTCAAAAACCGATGAAAAAGATTATTTTAGATATTTATATCTATCTTCTGTAAATGATAATACCGAGGAAGGAAAGAACATAAAAGCTTTTGCTATAAAAAACTACAAAGATTTAGACCCAAAAATAAATTTAAAATTATACCACTATTTCCCTTTCTCTGCCTCAAATTCTATTAGTGGATGCAACTATAATAATATAGAAATTAGAAAAGGTAGCATGCAGGCAATAGCAAAATATCTTGGAAAAACTGTAGAGTCTTTTCCTCAAGAAGTGCAAAATATAGTTAAGGAAGTAGCAAAAGCCCACGGGACTCCTTTAATACTAACTGTTAATAAAAAGATAATAGGTATCATAAATTTGCATGATAGCTTTAGAAAAGGGGTTGCAAAACAAATACGCAGTATTGAGAACGCAGGGATTAACACAATAATGGTTACGGGAGATAATGCTATTACTGCTTCTTATATCGCAAAAAATCTTGGTATAAAAAATTTTTATGCTGATTGCACACCGGAAAAAAAACTTGAGTTAATCAGGTCTCTTCAAGAACAAGGATTTATTGTAGGTATGTGCGGAGATGGATTAAATGATGCCTTGGCTTTGGCACAAGCTGATATAGGTTACACGTTTGAGGATAGAGGGTATGTGCACTCAATATTAGCAGGTAATATTGTTGCAAAACATCACAATTTACTTGGTATTATTGAATTAAGAAATGAATGTAAAAAAATTACGGTACGAAAAGGAGCAATAACTGTTTACTCTATAGCCTCTGATTTAGCTAAATATTTTATTATTGTCCCGGCATTATTTATTACAGCTTTTCCCTCTCTATCAAAATTAAATATTATGCAATTCCAATCGATAGATAGCGTACTACTTGCTTCTGTTATTTTTAATGGATTAATAATACCTGCCCTTTTACCACTACTTTCATATAATTTAAAAAATGTACAAGATACAACCTATTTATGGAGGATAATTTTGCTATGTGGTTTTGGAGGAATAGTCTCTCCGCTTTTATTTATTAAACTAATTGAATTTATAATTTATAAAGCTGGTTTAATATAATGAAAAATCTACTACTTAGCTTATTTCTTTATTTTTTCTGTTTTCTAGCTATTGGCGCGTACACTTTAGATATCAATTTAATCGGTAAAACTTTCTGGCCAGAAAAAACGAAAGGGAGCTTAATTATAGATAAAGAGAGGAGGATTAGGGGATCTTATTTAGTAGCACAATACCTGCAAGATACAAGATATTTTAGGCCTAGACCCAATATACAGGCTGATGCTCAGTGCGGTGTAGCAATATATAATAACGATTTTAAAAAAGTGTTGACTCATAATTATGATAAGCAACTAAATCATGCAGATATAACTATGATAACCTCTTCTGCAAGCCTATATGATCCCTTTATTAAAAAGGGAGAAGCAATTTTGCAGGCTTTGTCAATATCTAAATCTAGGGGGATAGAGCTGGATAAAATTTATAAATTAATCGATCAAAATACATTGTCTAAGCAGAAAATATTTTTTGAATTAGATATAGTAAATACTTCTATTCTTAACGCTCTATTAGACGGTTATCCAGGTAAATAGCAATACCCATTCCGCATACGTAATAAAAGATTATATCTTGATTATAAGTTTTATTTTTACTATTATTGCCGGGTAATTAAATATTATTAAAGCAAGGAATGCTAAAAACTGAAGATAATGCAGCTATAATATCTGAAAATCAATGCCTTACAGGTTTTTTTCTTGCAGAAAAAGAACGAAAAATATATAATAAGTGGAGAATACGGATATTGCTTTCAGTTATTCTAGGGTATGCTACGTTCTACTTATGCCGACAAAATTTTTCGATGATTATGCCGGCTTTTATGGAAGAATTTGGTTATACAAAAACCGAGTTAGGAGTAGTGTTAACCGTTGCTTCTGTAATTTATGGAATCGGCAAATTTATTAATGGATATTTTAGTGATAAATCAAACTCAAGATATTTTATGCCGATCGGCTTATTCTGTTCTGGATTAACTACATTTTTTTTAGGGTTTTCGGAAAGTTTAATATTCCTTAGTATATTGTGGGTTATTAATAATTGGTTTCAATCTATGGGATGGCCGCCAGTAGCTAGGATGTTAACTCACTGGTTTGCACCGAAAGAACTGGGAACGAAATGGGCTTATGGTGCTACTTCTCATCAAGTGGGGGGAGCTATTACTTTAGTATTTACCGGTTATTTGGTTGCTGATTTTGGCTGGAGGACAGCATTTTTTATCCCGGCTATAATTGCTATTATAGTTGCTTATATCTTATTTAACAGGTTAAGAGAGTCACCCAAAGAATTGGGATTTCCGCCGGTAGAGTTATACAAAGCCCAGGAAACTAATAAAGAGAATAAAGAAGAAGATAATTTAAACACTGCAGAAATTATTAGGAAAGTGTTTTTTAATATAAATATGTGGTACATCTGTTTGGCTAATATGTGCCTGTATATTGTAAGATTAGGGGTTATATTTTGGGCGCCGTTGTTTTTAAAGGAATTTAAAAATATGGCAATTGATGAAGCCGGATGGCATGTAGCGGCTTATGAACTTGCCGGATTATTAGGCGGGGTTTCTGCAGGGTGGATATCCGATAAAATATTTCATGGTCAGCGTGGTCCCGTCGGAATGGTGTTTATGCTTTCACTTGCTTGTACACTTTGGATATTTTGGCAATTACCACCAGAGTATGTAATTTTAAACGGATTAATGATGATTTTGATGGGGTGTTTTGTTTACGGTCCCCAGATATTAGCAGGGGTTGCATCTGCGGATTTTGCTTCTAAGAAAGCAATAGGAACAGCAAACGGGCTAGTAGGAACAATGGGGTATGTCGGTTCAGGAATTTCCGGTGTTTGTGTAGGGATAATTTCTGACAATTGGGGATGGAGTGCAGTTTTTATGTTTTTTATAATTTCAGCTTTACTGGGAGGTCTATTCTTCTACTTAACATGGGAAAGAAAACATAACATAGCCAATTAAATTATTTCTAATACAGAAAGTAATAACTTACAGAGTAGATAAACTTATTTTACAATTGTGATTTAATTTACCTAAAGTAGCTATATTCCATAACTTTGAATATTTTCCCCATTTGTTCTTTTGCAATAAGCCTATGAAGTTGTGCATCTAGAATACCTGCATCTTCTAAAGAAGATGTGCTTTTCAATAATTGTTGGCGAATAACTATACCCCAATTTACTAAAAAATCTCGCTGAGAAGAAATAACAATATTTTTGATTCCTTTTTGTAGGACAGCATTTCTAAGAGCATTAAAATCCACATGAGCACTTAGATCAGATTTCCCAACAGATTCAAAGATTGGCTGATATTGATGATTTTTTATTGCCTGAAGAGTTGAATTATATTGATTTCTATTTCGCTCTGCTGGCTCAATATTATAACCGTAATCTATAACTAAACAGACACCAGTGACCTTTCGGAGATGAGCTGTTATTTTACGAATTATTTCTAATGCTTCAGCTGATTCTTCTAATATTGCTCCGTCGTGGGCGTTCTTGTAATCAATATTTAATTGCTGTGTTAAAGCTTTATTTAATTCTACCTTATCAAGTTTAAGTCTACTATCTATTGGATCACATATTATAACCGCTTCATACCATGTTTGACGAATTTTTATATACTGTTTAATAGGTAAGGCGTCAAAAAACTCGTTGCTAATAATAATACAAGGGATGGGTGGAAGGTCATTAAGATTATTAATCCATATTACCTTTGAACTAGTAAAAGAAAGATTAGCTTCTTGTTTTTTTATGAAATTATTGTTTATTTCATAGAGAAAAATTTTAACTGCTTGGGTAAATTCTGGTACTAATTTAACTACTCGCATTAAATCACGCATTAATATTCCCATCCCAGGTCCAAGTTCAATAAGAGCAAACTCCTTGGGGCACCCTAATTGCTGCCATTTGCTAATTAACCAAAATCCGATAGTTTCACCAAAAAGTTGAGAAATTTCTGGTGCAGTAATGAAATCGCCATCTGCACCAATTGAGGTTTGAGATCTATAGTATGAGCTAGGATTAATTGATAATACTTCTCTCATCATATCATCGATTTTGATATAGCCTAACTTTTTAATTATTGATCTTATTTTTGAATCTATTGCCATTTTTTATGCTATTTTTAGTGCTAGAATTCAATAAATAAGCACCTAGTAGAATCATAGGGATACATAATATTTGTCCTAAGGTAAAATATTTAAAAATAAAACCAATTTTAATATCTGGCTCTTTAAAAAATTCCACGGAAACTCTAAAAATACCATAAAAAATTAGAAATATTCCTGACATTTTTCCTGGGTGTTGGAGAGATCTACTTTTATAAGTAAAACCCAGCATTATACAAAATAAAACCAATCCTTCTAACAATGCTTCGTATAGTTGACTAGGATGTCTTGGTAAACCGTCGCTATATGGAAAAATTACTGACCAAGGGACATTAGTTGGCCGACCATATAGTTCTGCATTTATAAAATTGGCTATTCTGCCTAAGAAAAGTCCAATCGGTGCTACAATTGCTAAAATGTCGAAAAAAGAAAGAAATATAATATGATTTTTTCTACAATATAAATATGCAGCTATACCTAAACCAAATATTCCTCCGTGAAAAGACATACCGCCTTCATAGGTTTTTATAATCTCAATCGGATTAGCTAAATATTTTGCTGGATCATAGAATAAAACGTGCCCCAGCCTTCCCCCAATAATAATCGCAATAATTGCCCAGCTTATGAAATCTTCAGTGTGTTTTTTGGTAATGCCAATAGGATATAAAACTATCAATTTATTTGCATAATACCATCCAAGCAATACACCAAAAACATATGAGAGTGAATACCATGAAACTGAGAAAGGGCCTACAGAAAATATCACAGGGTTTATATTAGGAAAATCAATCATATACGAACCTCTCTTGATTTAAGCGGCTTCTTCAAACTCTAATTTAATCCCAAGTTCATTAAACACATCAACTAAGGCTAGGGTTAACTGCTCAATCATTTGATCGGTATGGGCAGGGGTAGGAGTTATCCTAAGACGTTCTGTACCTCGAGGAACTGTTGGGAAATTTATGTGCTGGACAAAAATATTGTGTCTATCAATTAGCAATTGGGAAGCTAGTCTAGTTTTTTCGGGATCACCGATTACTATAGGGACAATATGACTTTTATTACGATAAAAATTAATACCTGCCTCTGTAAAGGATTCTTTTACTTTAGCTACCACTTCTTGATGTTTTGTTCTTTCCTCCTCTGAATTTTTTAGATGGATAATACTAGCTTTTGCTGCAGCAGTGATTACAGGAGGAAGAGATGTAGTGAAAATAAAACCGCTAGCAGTTGACCTAATGGCATCTATCATATTTTTATTTCCTGTTATATATCCACCAATAACACCATACGCTTTAGCAAAGGTTCCTTGAATAATATCTATTTCCCTTTCAAATCCCAGCATATTAGCAATACCGGCTCCACCTTTACCATAAAGTCCTACACTATGAACTTCATCGATATAAGTCATAGCATTATATTTCTGGGCCAGAAAGCAGATATCTTCTATAGGAGATATTTGACCATCCATGGAATAAGCAGATTCAAAGACAATAATCTTAGGTTTTTTAACATCAACTTTTTCAAGAAGGCCTTCTAAGTGAGTCATGTCTAAGTGTTTGTATATATGCTTCTCACATCTAGAATTTTTAATCCCTGCTACCATAGAAGCATGGTTAAGTTCATCGGAGAAGAAAATTAAATCAGGTATGATCTTTGCAAGTGAGGTGAGGGTAGCGTCATTAGAAACATATCCCGAAGTAAATACCAGCGCAGAGTCTTTACTGTGAAGATCGGCGATTTCATTTTCCAATTCTTCAATAGAATAATTATTACCTCCAATGTTTCTAGTCCCCCCGGAACCTACTCCATTAACGAGGAGAGCTTGAGCTGCTGCTTGCAAAACAGTAGGGTGTTGACTCATTCCTAGGTAATCATTTATACACCACATTATAATGTTTTTTCTTTTATCTTTGCCCCACGTAGCTTTTGGGAACTCTCCGGCTTTTCTTTGTAAGCCTATGAAATTTCTATATCTGCCTTCTGCCTTTATTTGATTAACTTGTTTCTCAAAAGCAGCTTGATAATTATACATTTACATCCCTGTATTATAACCTAGTTCAATATACATATAATTAGCTATTTTAGAAATACTTAATTTTTTAATTTCCTATTATTTTCTGAATTATCATGAGGAGTGTGCCTCATAAGGTAATTGAATTCTGCTCCTAGGATAAAAATCATGTTAACTATATAAAAGAAAATTAGAGTAACTATAATACTTCCTAGAGAACCGTAGATTATGTTTAATTGGTTATAATATACTATGTATGTCGATAACAAATATCCACTTAATATCCAAAATAATACAGTTAAAAAGGCTCCCGGTATAACTTCTGAAAATTTAAGTTTTATATTCGGGATAAGATAATATAGAGAACATACAGTTATAAATAGAGATAAAAATATCAAAAAATACCTAGAAAAATTTAATATCGTTTTATAATCCTCTATCATATTCATGAAACTAGGAAGTTTTTGTAATCCAATAGGAATTATAATAAGGAGTAACATAGCAAGGGATATCATGGTACTTATAACCAAGAATTGAGCAATGCTTAACATTCTTCTGAAAAAATAATTTGGTGGTGATTTAATTTCATAAACACGATTTAATATGGTTCTAAGGCATTCTACAAATGATGAAGAGGTCCATATACTTCCTATAATCGCAAGAGTAAGCAAGCCTTGAGGAGGACTAGTCATAAGTTCTTTAATTCTATTTCTAATCGAGTCAATTGATTGTTCTGGCATATTTTCAAGAGCAAGCTGTATAAATTTTTCTCCTAGTTCTGAGGCCCCAAAAAAACCTGTAAAAGCGAGAATAAAAATAAAAAAGGGGAAAATTGAAAGTAATACCATGAATGACATATAGCCTGAATGTTCAATCCCATCATGATCAATCATTTTAACTATAGCTTGGTATAAATTAGTAATAACTCTTTTCATTTATAATATTAGTTCGGTCCAATTATAAAATGTTGACTTAGGTATATATGGTTTATTCAAGTTTTTCAATTGCTTATTAAATTAAAGTTAAGTAGCTGTTAGATAAACAGGAAAACAAGATAATTTATGGAAATCTATTATAATATATACTAACTAAAGTTAATAAATTATAAAATAAATATTATTTTAACAACAGCATTAGTTGGTTAAATAAGAGCTTAGCAAAAAGATAATTTATTAAAACATATTATTTCTTAATTCTTAAAAAATTTTAAATAAATTCTTGCAATTAGATAAACCTTGTGGTAATTCTACTAATTGTTTAAATATTGTAGATAGTATAAATATTATTAACTAATACAATATAGTACTTGACTAAATATACTAGAGACTAATAGAGGTGAAAATGGCTCGTAAAAATGATTACATAGAAGAAATTGATAAATTTATAGGTAATAAAATCTATTCTTTAAGACTAGCAAAAGGATTATCTCGTCAGCAATTATCAAAAGTTATTGGCGTAACTCATCAACAGTTGCAAAAATATGAAAAAGGGAATAACAGGATTTCTGTAGGAAGGCTAGTTTTGATATCAAAGGCTCTTGATAAAAATATATCATATTTTTATGAAGGACTTGAAACAGGTAATAACGAAACAACTGTTACTCAGCACCAACGTATGTGTATCGAAGTTTCCCGTAATTTTATGAAAATTGAAAATACGGAGCATCAAAATGCAGTTAACACTTTGATAAAATCTTTAATAAAAGATAAAGCTGCTTAAAAATTAAACTATTTAATAGCAAGTGACTCTTTATAAGGGTAGGGAGTCACTTAAAATAAATAAATAAATAAAAGGGAAAGAATACTTAATAACTGTCTTATCTTAAGAAGTATATAAGGTTATAGAAAAATTAATTTCCTTTAAATTGCTTCAATATCTATAAATAAAAATAGACTATAGAAAGAATGGTGGGCGGTAGAAGACTCGAACTTCCGACCTTTACGATGTCAACGTAATGCTCTAACCAACTGAGCTAACCGCCCAAAGAATTTTCCAATCTGATACACTTATTTACCCGGATTTTTTTTGAATTTCAAGATTTTAATTTGAAATTTAATTTAAAATGAAATAAAAACTATCGGCAAGTTAGAAATTAGCTAGAGATTAATTATCAATAATAAATGAAAAACTTAAAAGAAAAAGCATACAACCCAAATACTCGTTTTATTATAGCTTTAGATGGGCCATCAGCATCAGGAAAGGGGTCGATAGGGAAAATGCTTGCTTCTGAATTTAACTTAAAGTATGGCCAATCTGGCATTGTTTATAGAAGCCTTGCTTATTTATGTATGATTAACAATATCGATGTTACAGACCTAAAAAAAATAATAGAACTTTCAAAAACTGATAATCTAATTGAGCTTACAAAAGGAGTAGATTTGAATCAAGAAAATATAGGGAATTATACGTCTCAGATTTCTACTATTCCTGAAGTCCGTGTCAATATAAATAAATACCTAATTCTAATGATTGAAACATATCCAAGAATTTTAATGGAGGGAAGGGATATAGGCACCGTAATAGCTAAAGATGCTGATTTAAAAATTTTTATTACTGCCGATGTCAATAAAAGAGCAGAAAGAAGATATAAGCAGTTGCATGAAGAAGGAAAAAAATGTACACTAAAGGATGTTTTGCAGTTACTTAAAGAGCGAGACTTACGGGACAGCACGCGTATAGCTGATCCTCTCGCGATTGCTTCAGATGCCTTTGTTATTGACACTAGCCATATGAACCAAGATCAAGTAATAGCCAACATTAAAAATTATATAGAGTTAAGCTAATATCCTATCAGCTTTAGTACCACCGGGATATAGCTTATTTGTTAACCTCAAAATTTACACTAAATTTTTGGTACGATTTAGACGTGTATAAATTATAGTATTTATGTTAAAAAAGAAAAGATTTATTCCTCAGTTAAGCGATATTACCCCAAATAATGAAGATTTTGCCCATCTGTTAGAAAGCGTTAATACCAGCCATGTAAAAGAAGGTATGGTAGTTAAAGGGCAGGTAGTAGAAACTAATTTGGACGTTATAGTTGTTGATGTCGGTCTTAAAAATGAAGGAAGAATACCGGTAGCAGAATTTCAAACAGGAATGAAGCAGGAATTGCCAAAAGTAGGCGATATAGTTGATGTGTTTGTTGAAAAAGTCGAAGGTAGAAGAGGAACTCTGTTAAGCCGCGAAAAAGCTATTAGGGAAGAATCCTGGGTTATGCTCGAAGAGCTATTTGAAAAGCAACAAAATGTTATGGGAGTTATTTTTGGCAGAGTAAAAGGAGGGTTTACTGTTGACCTAAAAGGAGTAATAGCTTTCTTACCCGGAAGTCAAGTGGATGTAAGGCCGATAAAAGATCCTACCTCAATTATGAATATTGAACAGCCTTTTCAAATTTTAAAGATGGATAAAAAGCTTGGTAACATTGTTGTTTCAAGAAGAGCTATACTTGAAGAGTCCAGATCAGAAGCTAGAGATGAAATGCTATCACAGATCAAAGAAGGCATGATCCTAACAGGAGTAGTAAAAAATATTACCGATTACGGTGCTTTTGTTGACCTTGGTAGTGTGGACGGTTTATTACACGTTACTGATATTTCATGGGGTAGAATTAACCACCCTTCAGAAGTGCTGAAATTTGGTCAAGAAATTAAAGTAGTAGTTATTAAATATAATGAAGATACCAAAAGAATTTCTTTAGGCATGAAACAGCTAGATACTAACCCTTGGCAGAATATTAAGGAGGAATTCCCTGTCAATAAGGTGATGAAGGGAAAAGTTACAAATATCGCTGATTATGGTGCTTTTATTGAGTTAAAAGACGGTATAGAGGGTTTAGTACATTCTTCAGAAATTGCTTGGGGTAAAACAAATCAAAATCCTAAAAAATTATTAACTATTGGTCAAGAAGTCGAGTTTATTATTTTAGATGTAGATACTGATAAACATAGGATTTCCTTAAGTATTAAAAAATGTCAGGATAATCCTCTAGTAAAATTTGCCGAGAAATATCCGGTAGGTAGTGTAATTAAAGCTCCTATTAGAAATATTACGGATTTTGGGATGTTCGTAGCTATTGATGTTAATACAGATGGAATGATTCATGAATCTGATATTAGCTGGGATGAAAACGGGTCAGAAGCTTTAAAAAGATTCAAAAAAGGTGATGAGGTTGAATGTAAAGTACTCAGTATTGATATTGATAAAGATAGAGTAGCACTCGGTATTAAACAACTGACTGAAAATTCAAACGAAGGTAACACGGCAGAAGAATTTAAGAAAAATATGGTTGTAACCTGTGTTGTAACTGAGGTAAAAGATGATGGAATCGAAGTCGATATTGATGGTAAAGCTGTCGGTACCATAAAAAAAGTTGACTTATCAGCTGAAAAATACGACCAAAAACCCGAAAGATTCGCAAAAGGTGATAGGGTGGATGCAAAAATAATATCTATATCTGCTAAAAAAATAGGTCTTTCTATTAAAGCTTTAGAAATTGAAGAACGTCAAAAAGCTATAAAAGAATATGGTTCAACAGATAGCGGCGCAAGTCTTGGAGATATCTTAGGTGCTGCCCTTGATGGAGCTACTAAATCTAAGTAAGTAAACTTAGGTTGTAAAAAGTTAGGGTAGAAAAGCGAAATCTTAGACTCAAGGAGTTCTCGCTTTTCTATACTGAAAGATTCAAATAACGGCTTACTATTGAGGATCTTTTCCTTGTGAATGAATCTTACGTACTCTAAAGCCATCTCCAACTGGCTTTTTTTATGCGTTAGTTATTAGGTAATGTACATATATTTGGGTTTAATAGAAAAGTGCGCTTCAAAGGTTTTACACATTTATCAGGAATTTTATTGTTATTAGCTGCATTTTTTTGGCTATTTTGTGGCTTTACTTTCCATAATATAGATTATGTATTTGGCAACAGAGATAAAAAAACACCAGCTAAAGTCTCATTTAATCGCAAGAACCTAGCAAGTAAATAACAGATAATCACGTAA